>Ga0308158_10001260_pt1 | contig 28076 bp, 16 predicted proteins | sample PhyBR2_FD_201038 | JGI IMG/M metagenome (GOLD analysis project Ga0308158, IMG submission 201038) | Phyllosphere microbial communities from UC Gill Tract Community Farm, Albany, California, United States - DLSLB.R2 | ecosystem: Host-associated > Plants > Phyllosphere > Unclassified | place: USA... | reverse complement strand
CCTGCGCTCTGCGAAAATCCCCCCACTTTTCTGCCGGATGTTGACATGACTGCCCTCAAGAACGACCGCTTCCTGCGTGCCCTGCTCAAGCAACCCGTCGACGTCACCCCGGTGTGGATGATGCGGCAGGCCGGTCGCTACCTGCCCGAGTACCGCGCCAGCCGTGCCAAGGCCGGCGACTTCATGAGCCTGTGCAAGAACCCGTCGTTCGCCTGCGAGGTCACGATGCAGCCCCTGGAGCGTTACCCGCTCGATGCCGCCATCCTGTTCTCCGACATCCTCACCATCCCCGACGCGATGGGCCAGGGCCTGTACTTCGAAACCGGCGAGGGCCCGCGCTTCAGGAAGGTCGTCAGCACCTTGGCCGACATCGAAGCACTGCCGATCCCCGATGCGCAGCAGGATCTGGGCTACGTCATGGACGCGGTCAGCACCATCCGCCGCGAACTCAACGGCCGGGTGCCGCTGATCGGCTTCTCCGGCAGCCCCTGGACCCTGGCCACCTACATGGTCGAAGGCGGCTCGTCCAAGGACTTCCGCAAGACCAAGGCCATGCTCTACGACCAGCCCCAGGCCATGCACCTGCTGCTGGACAAGCTGGCGCAGTCGGTCACCAGCTACCTCAACGGCCAGATCCTGGCCGGTGCCCAGGCGGTGCAGATCTTCGATACCTGGGGCGGCAACCTGTCCGCTGCGGCCTACCAGGAATTCTCCCTGGCCTACATGCGCAAGATCGTCAGCGGCCTGATCCGCGAGCACGAAGGGCGCAAGGTGCCGGTCATTCTGTTCACCAAGAACGGCGGCCTGTGGCTGGAAAGCATTGCCGACGCCGGCGCCGACGCGTTGGGTCTGGACTGGACCTGCGACATCGGCGAAGCCCGTCGCCGCGTGGGCCACAAGGTCGCGTTGCAGGGCAACATGGACCCCACCGTGCTGTACGCCAAGCCCGAAGCGATCCGCGCCGAAGTGGCGCGAATCCTCGCCAGTTATGGCCAGGGCACCGGCCATGTGTTTAACCTCGGCCACGGCATCACGCCGGAAGTGGACCCGGAGCACGCCGGTGCCTTCATCAGGGCCGTGCATGAGTTTTCGGCGCAATACCACAGCTGACATCCTGCCGTGTCGAATCCTGACGCGGCTTGCGCCGCTGCTACAGCAACACCCGCCCCTGTAGCAGCGGCGCAAGCCGCGTCGGCGCTGCATGCGGCGCCTCGCTCTAGCGCGTTGACATCCCCACCGGCTGCAACTTCGCCAACTTCGCTGCCACCACCAACGCCACCGTCAACAACCCCGCGATAAACCCGCCCACCCCCGTCCAGCCGCCGTAATGCCAGGCCATGCCCCCCGCCGTCCCGGCGACGCTAGATCCTGCGTAATAACTGAACAGATACAGCGAAGAAGCCTGCCCCTTGGCCGTCAACGCTCGGCGACCGATCCAGCTGCTGGCCACCGAATGCGCGCCGAAGAAGCCGAAGGTGAACATCAGCATCCCCAGCAGAATCACCGGCACCGGGTTGAACAGGGTCACCAGCAGACCTGCGAACATCAGCACGATGCTCATCCAGAACACCTTGCGCCGCCCATGCTTGTCAGCCAGGGAACCAACCTGTGCCGAGCTGTAGATGCCAGCCAGGTACACCACCGACAGCAATCCCACCAAGGCCTGGCTCAGGCTGTATGGCTCGGCCAGCAGGCGATAGCCGATGTAGTTGAACAGGGTGACGAAGCTGCCCATCAACAGAAACGCTTCGAGGAACAGCCACGGCAGGCCGGCGTCCTTGAAGTGCATGGTGAAGCCTTCGATCAAGCCGCGCGGGTTCATTCTGCGTGGGCGGAAGTTGCGCGATTCGGGCAGGATTTTCACGAACACCGCTGCCGCAACCAGGGCCAGGCCGCCGACCACCAGCAGGGCGGTGTGCCAGCTGACGAAGTCGATCAGCACCCCGGTGATCAGGCGTCCGCTCATGCCACCGATGGCGTTGCCGCCAATGTACAAGCCCATGGCCAGGCCGATGTGCTGGGGGTGAATTTCTTCGCTGAGGTAGGTCATGGCCACCGCCGCCAGTCCGCTGAGGCTGAGCCCGGTGAGGGCGCGCAGCAGCAGGACACCGTCCCAGCTCGGCATCAACGCGCTGCCGATGGTGCACGCCGCAGCGCAGAACAGCGCCGCGACCATGACCGGCTTGCGCCCGATGCTGTCGGAGATCGGCCCGGTGATCAACAAGCCGATGGCCAGCATCCCGGTCGCCACCGACAGCACCAGGCTGCTCTGGGCGGCATTGATGCCGAACTCATGGGACAGGATCGGCATCATGGGTTGCACGCAGTAGAGCAGGGCAAAGGTGGCGAAGCCGCCGCTGAACAAGGCCAGGACCGTTCGCAGGAACTGCCGCGTGCCCTTCTCGATGTATTGATCGTTGAATGCAGTAGCATTTTGATGAGGGGTATCAACAGCTTGCGCAGAAGGCGCGACAGCAGTCTTCACAGTAACCTCGGAGTTGGGGCGGCAGGGGTTGGAAAACTATATAGCTGGCTAATGATTTCTGCCAACATCTCGCGCGCTGGTTGCAGCAGATTGTAGGAAAAATCCGAGAATGAACATCCCGGCGCGCTAGCAACTGTAATATTCTGGTCACCACACTCAAGGCTTTGCCTGTCATGGAGGCGTATCGATGCGGCGCGTGGTGTTCAATCAGAAAGGCGGGGTAGGCAAATCCAGCATTGCCTGCAACCTGGCGGCCGTGAGTGCCAACGAGGGCTTTCGTACGTTATTGATCGACCTCGATGCCCAGGCCAACTCCACCCAATATCTTACCGGGTTGACCGGTAACGATATTCCGATGGGCATCGCGGATTTCTTCAAACAGATCCTGTCGTCCGGACCAGCCGGCAAGAAAGGCAAGGTGGACATTCACGAGACGCCTTACGATAACCTGCATGTCATCACGGCTTCTGCAGAGCTGGCAGACCTGCAGCCCAAGCTGGAAGCCAAGCACAAGATCAACAAGCTGCGCAAACTGCTCGACGAGCTCAGCGAAGAGTACGATCGGATCTATATCGACACACCACCGGCGCTGAATTTCTATGCGGTATCAGCCTTGATCGCGGCGGACCGTGTGTTGATTCCCTTCGATTGCGACAGCTTTTCCCGGCATGCGCTCTATGGTTTGCTCGATGAAATCGCCGAGTTGAAGGAAGACCATAACGAGGGCCTTGAAGTCGAAGGTATCGTGGTCAACCAGTTCCAGCCTCGCGCCAGCCTGCCTCAGCAGATGCTCGACGAACTCATCGCGGAGGGATTGCCCGTGCTGCCGGTGTATCTCAACAGCTCGGTGAAGATGCGCGAGTCCCATGAACTGAACATCCCGCTGATCCATCTGGACTCGCGGCACAAGCTGACCCAGCAATTCGTTGAGCTGCACAACCTGCTCGAACAAGCCTGAACCCGCACCGCAAGCCGCGTCCGGCCCCGACGCGGTCTTCCAGGTACACCGCATGCACCGCCGACGCGGCTCGCGCCGCTGCTACAGAAACACCGCGATCCCCTGTAGCAGCGGCGCAAGCCGCGTCCGGCCTCAACGCGGTCCTCCAGATACACCGCGTGCACCGCCGACGCGGCTCGCGCCGCGGCTACAGAAACACTGCGATCCCCTGTAGCAGCGGCGCAAGCCGCGTCCGGCCTCACCGCGGTCCTCCAGTTGCATCGCATGCACCGCCGACGCGGCTCGCGCCGCTGCTACAGAAACACCGCGATCCCTGTAGCAGCGGCGCAAGCCGCGTCCAGCCTCAACGCGGTCTTCCAGGTGCACCGCATGCACCGCCGACGCGGCTCGCGCCGCTGCTACAGGAACACCGCGACCCCCTGTAGCAGCGGCGCAAGCCGCGTCAGGGCCGCTATGCAATTCTTCAGGTTCCTACCGATCAACAATCCCTTGGGCGCGTAGCCAGCCCACTAACTGTGGCAGCGGCATTGCACCGCTCTGCCGCGCGACTTCCCGACCATTCTTGAACAGGATCAAGCTCGGTATCGAGCGGATCCCAAGTTGCGTGGACAGCTGCGGGTTGGCCTGGCTGTCCAGCTTGGCGAGTCGGCAGCGGCCCTGCAGTTGTGCCGCCGCCTGTTCGAACACCGGTGCGAAGGATTTACACGGCCCGCACCAGTCGGCCCAGACGTCCACCAGCAACGGCAAATCGCCTTTGAGCTGGCTGGCATAGTCGCCTTGAGTCAGCTCGAAGGGTGTATCGAGCAACACCGCCGCCTTGCACCGCCCGCACTTGGGCTGGTCTTTGAGGCGCGAAGCAGGAATGCGGTTGAGCCCGTTGCAATGCGGGCAGGGGATTACCAGTGAGTCGCTCATGCCGGGCTCCGGTTGTATGAATGCACCACAGGTATGTGGAGGCGGCACAGTTGGATATCAACCGGCGCTGTACGTGCCGATTGCCCGCCGACTGTATCTGTAGCGTTTGACCGCTGCCCAGTAGAGTCAAACCCAAATTGCAATCAGGAACAGGCCATGGCGCTGCTCGGCATTCTGGGTGGGATGAGCTGGGAATCATCCGCCTCCTACTATCGACTGATAAACGAAGGCTACAGAGACGCAAAGGGCGGACTTCACTCGGCTCCTTTGCTGCTGCACTCAGTCGACTTCGCCAGCATTGCCGCCCTGCAGAAGGCCGGGGACTGGCAGGCTGCGGGTGTCCAGCTGTCCGACGCGGCGTGCGGATTGGAGCGAGCGGGGGCGGGCGCGATAGTGCTGGCTACCAACACCATGCACAAGGTTGCCGATGCCATCGAGCAAGCGGTCGAGATCCCCTTGCTGCACATCGGCGATGCAGTAGGTGAAGCCCTGCAAGCCGGCGGTTTCCAGCGAGTGGCCTTGCTCGGCACACGCTTCACCATGCAACAGGACTTTTATCGTCTGCGGCTGGCCGAGCGCTATGGTATCGAGGTGGTACTGCCTGAAGAGACGCAAATGGAAGAGATCGACCGGATCATTTTTTCAGAGTTGTGCCCAGGACAGTTCACCTCGGTATCGCGAGCGTACTACCTGGCCTGCCTTGAAAGTCTTCACAGCCAAGGCGCGCAGGCAGCCATTCTGGGCTGCACCGAGATCGGCCTTCTTCTGCAGGGCGTCGAGGCGCCGTTGCCGCTGATCGATAGCACTCAGGTCCATGTGCAGAGCGGCCTACGCTGGTTATTGAGCCGCAGTGGCGAGTCTGACTTGGCAAAAACGTGATTACAGCTTCACCGCCTTGAGCTCATGCTCAAGGCTGCGCTGCACGAACTGATTGATGCTGACGCCCAGCGCAGCCGCCGCTTCAGTGACCTGGGCATGCAGCGTTTCAGGCAGCCGGAGCTGAAATTTCCCCGAGTAGCATTTGACTGGCTCGATCCCTTCCTCTGCGCACACTTGCAGAAATACTCGCAACGACTCGGCGCCTTCGGTCTTCAATGCGCTGACGCTGTCGGCGTGAAAGTCCGCACCGCCATTCAGATTGATGAACTCCCCGCGAAAAGCCCCGACTTCCGGGTCGTACTGGATGACGGCCCGATGGCCGTCGATGATCATGATGTTGTTCATGGTTCGATTCCGTTGACTGCCAGCCAATTGCGGATGCTTGCCACTGCGGCCTTGTCGGTTTCCGGGGACGGATGAGGGCGATGGAACACCCGCACGGTCCCGAAAAGGACTACCGCCACTCGGGAGCCTTCTCGCTCTTGCACCTTGCCACCCAATTCGATGAACAATCGTTCGATGCGTGACCAGCGGATCGTTCCTGACACAGGGCGAGCGTAGATCGCCTCAAGCACGTCAATGTGTTTGAGCTTTGAAGGGGTCATCGTAGCGCTCCGTACTCTAAAATGGTACCAAAAAAAGGTACCGCTTCAGATATGGGTTTCGGGGCACACGATGATGGGCTGGTTGCAACGAAACGACAGTCGGACAGGCTTGAAAGCAATGTAGGCGGTGTCCAAAGCATGCCGTTGATGATAGAGAGTCAGCCACCCCTCACGATGAACAACTGATCTCCAGATGCTTGCCCCATTCCGGTGGGCGTTCCGCGTAGCGCTCCATGCCCGGTTGCGCTTCGAACGGGTTCGAGAGCACTTGGTGCAGTCGCCGCACCTCGGAATAGTCGCCGTCTTCGGCGGCATCGATGGCTTTCTGCGCCAGGTAATTGCGCAGGATGTACAAAGGATTGACCTGATTCATGCGCTCGGTACGACCGTCGACCACATCACGATCCATGCGCGCCTGATAATCGGCCGCCCAGGCATCGAAGCCCTGGATATCGACGAAGTCATCGCGCAGCACGGCCAGCGCGCCGACTTCGCCCAGGCGCCGGAAGAACAGGTTGTAATCCACGCCGCTGTTCTGCATCAGCCCCAGCAGACGTTCGAGCAGCACCTTGTCGCCGTCTTCGGCCAGGGTGAAGCCCAGTCGCCGCCGCATGATGTCCAGATAGGCAGCCTCGTACAGTGGCAGGAATAACCCCAATGCTTCCTGCAGCGCCGGTACTTCGATCAAGGGTGTCAACGACTGAGCCAGGGCGCTCAGGTTCCAGTGTGCCACCGGCACCTGGTTGCTGAAGCTGTAGCGGCCTTCGTGGTCGGAGTGGTTGCAGATGAAGTTCGCGTCGAAGTCATCCAGAAAGGCGAACGGCCCGAAGTCGAAGGTAATGCCCAGAATGGACATGTTGTCGGTGTTCATCACCCCGTGACAGAAGCCGTAGGCCTGCCATTGCGCGATCAGCTCGGCGTTGCGCTCGACGATCTCGCGGAACATGTCCAGGTAGGGCTCAGGCTGGGTCGCGCAGCCGGGAAAATGCGCCGCCAGCACATGGTCGACCAACTGTTTCTGCAATTCGGGTTGGCGGGTGTAGTAGAAATATTCGAAATGACCGAAACGCACGTGGCTCGGCGCAAGGCGCAGGAGCATGGCGGCGCGTTCCTGCTTTTCACGCCATACCGGCGTGTCCGACGCGATCACGCACAGGGCGCGGCTGCTGGGAATGCCCAGGGCGTGCAAGGCTTCGGACGCCAGGAATTCGCGGATCGAGGAGCGCAGCACTGCGCGGCCATCGCCTCGGCGCGAGTAGGGCGTGGGTCCGGCGCCCTTGAGGTGCAGGTCCCAGTGTTCGCCGGCGTCGTTGTACACCTCGCCGAGCAGTACACCGCGGCCGTCGCCCAACTGAGGGGTGTAGCCGCCGAACTGATGACCCGAATAGATCATCGCCCGCGGCTCGGTTTCGCTCCACAATTTGTGGCCGCTGAACAGCTCGGCGAACAGCGGGGTCTGGGCACACGCAGGGTCCAGGTCCAACAGGCTCATGGCTGCATCGCTGGCCACCACCAGCCGTGGGTTGTCGATGGGCTCCGGCAGAACGTGAGTGGAAAAGACGTCGCCCAGGCGGGCGAAACGGTTGTCGAAGATCAGTTCGTCGAGGCCTTTCATGTGCGTTCTCCGTGGGCGTAGTGCGCTCAGTCAAGTTTCGAGGGGGGCGGCTGGGGTGCGTCGACGACCCGAGGCGTGCTCGGCGGCTCCGCCTGTGCAGGCGTGGCGGCCGGCTGCAGGGTGCCGGTGCTTTCGCCTGGCTCGGCGGGCACCAGCTTGTACTCTTTGCCGGTGGTGTTCTTCAGGTAGATCTCCATCTGACGGAACGAAATGTTGATGTTCTGGCGTTTGAATTCCTTGTTGATGAACCGATTGATCTCGTCCAGCACCGGGTTGCGGTCGCCCAGGTCACGCACGTGCATGCGCAGCTCGTGGTCCAGGGTGCTTTCGCCGAAGTTGAGGAAATACACCAGCGGCTCCGGCTCCTTGAGCACCCGTGGATTGTCCCGTGCCGCTTTGAGCAGCAGGGTCCGCACCAGGTCCAGGTCCGAGCCGTAGTCCACGCCCAGCTTCAAGGTCACCCGGGTGATGGTGTCGGTCAGCGACCAGTTGATCAGTTGCCCGGTGATGAAGGTCTTGTTGGGGACGATGATGTCCTTGCGATCGAAATCGGTGATCGTGGTCGCGCGGATACGGATCTTGCTCACCGTGCCCGACAGGTTGCCGATGGTGATGGTGTCACCGATACGCACTGGGCGCTCGAAGAGAATCATGATGCCGGAGATGAAGTTGGCGAAAATCTCCTGCATGCCGAAACCGATACCCAGCGACAAGGCCGCGACCAGCCATTGCAGCTTGTCCCAGCTCACCCCCAGGGTCGACAGCGTGGACACGAAACCGACACCGGCAATCACGTAGGACAGCAGGGTAGTGGTGGCGTAGGCGCTGCCCTGGGCCAGGTTCAGCTTGGACAGGACCAACACTTCCAGCAGCCCCGGCAGGTTGCCGGCCAGCACGATGGTGATGCCGATGATCATGGCTGCACCGATGAAGTCGCTCAGGCTGATCGGCACCATGCTCATGGCGGCGCCGGTGCCGCTGGTGTATTCGTACAGGGTGATGTTGTCCAGGTAGGCGAACACGCTGATCAGATCGCTCCAGACCCAATACAGCGCGCCGATGAAACCGGCCAGCAAAGCCAAGCGCACCAGGCGCAGGGATTGCTGGTTGACCTGTTCGATGTCCAGGGTCGGCTCTTCGGCCACCGGTTCGCCTTCGCCGCTGTCCTTGGCCAGCTGTCGCTTGGCCAGCGCCCGTTGGTAGGCCAGTCGCCGGGCGGCGACGCTCAGCCCTCGCACGAACGCGGCTTCGATGACCAGCCAGATCATCAGCAGGTACAGGGTGTCGATCAGCCGGTCGGTGAGCTTGAGCGCGGTGTAGTAGTAGCCGAAGCAGACTGCCACGAACAGGGCGATCGGCAACGCTGTGAACAGCAGGCCGATGGCGCGGCGAAACAGTGAAGCGCTCTTGTGCGTCGGGCTGCTGATCAACAACCGTCCCAGCAGCCAGGCCATCAATGCATAACAGGTGAGCACCACGGCGATGCCGAGCACGTCATCGGCCAGCGCCGAGGGTTGCAGTTCGGCCACCGCCACCACTGAGACCAAAGCCAGCACGACGAAGCCCAGGCGGCGCACCCAGCCTTGCAGAAAGGCCACCTGCGCCCGCTCCCAGCGGAAATGCAGCTCGGCAACGCCGCCGGGGGCGAGGATTCGGTACGCGGTATAGAACACCAGCCACGCCTGGGCGATCTGCAACATGGCCGCGCCCAGCCCGGCATTCTGCCCGCGGGCATCGATCAACAGGGCATAGCCGCACAGTGCCAGGCCCAGGGCCACCGGCATGGCCAGCAGAATGTTGATCAGGATGGCGGCAGGCGTGTGCCACTGGCGGTCGCGCTTGAAGTGGCCGATGTCCTGATGCACTGCATTGAGTTTCTGGTAGAGAAACGCACGCTTCCACTGCAGCAGGCCAATCACCAGCAGCAGCGGCAGGAACAGCAAGGGTCGCTGCACCAGACCGTCGGTCAGCTCGCTCACGCTGGACGCCCAGGGCAGGGTGGTGACCTGGTTTTCCAGGCGCCGCGGCACCGCCTTGAACCACTCGTCATCCAGCGGCTTGTTGCTGGGGATCCAGAACATCTGCTCGTCCAGCGTGGCACGCAGGCTTTGGGCGGTGCTGAGCAGCTGTTTCTGGTTGAGCTGCAGGGTGATCGATTCGTTGAGCAGTGCGCTCAGTTCCCGGTTCAGCCGTTCGAGCAGGTCGCTGCGCGTGACCGCCAGCTCCAGCAGGCTTTTGCGCAACTGCGGGGTGTTCTGGTCCTGCGCCTGATTGGCCAGCAAGTTATCCACATAGGCTGCCGGATTGCTGATGGCTTCCCGCTGTTGGTTGACTTCGAACTGGTACAAACGGATATCGGCGATTTCGTCGGCCAGGTCGCGGTCGACCTTCAGGTGGGGCAAGGCCTGCTTCTGCTTGTAGAGAATCTTGGACAGCAGGAGGCTACCCTTGAGCACGCTGATCTGCTCATCCAGGGCCTGGTCGCTCTGGGTCACGCTGTCGAGCTGTTGGCGGGTCTTGAGGTTCTGCTGGGTCAGTTCGTTGAGGCGGTCGGTGCTGCGCAGCAGATAGTCGGACAGTTTGACGTTGGTCGCACTTTCAGTGGCCAGCACGCTGCTGCCGCCGGCTTTCTGTGCTTCCAGCGATTGCTTGGTGACCGTTTCCTGAGACTGCGCCAGACGCTTCTGATTGATCAGCGTCTGCAGGTCCTGGATTTCCTGATCCAGCCGAGTGGTTTTCTCCAGCACCAGGTCGTGACGGGCGTTGCCCAGGTCCTGCAGGGTGCTGTTACCGGCCAATTCCTGGCGGCGCAGGTTGATCAAGGCGCCGATGGAGGCCTGTTCGGCCACCAGTTGGTTGCGGGTGTCGGGCGTCAGCGCCTTGCCGTCGTTCTTGCCCAGCTTGAGAATGCCGTTGATCTGCTGGATGCGGTTCTGGCTGGCACTGATCTCGGTCTGCGCGCGTTCCGGGCGGGTCTGCGCGGTGATGATCAGGCTGTTGGCGTCAGACAGCGCCTTTTGCAGCTCACCCTGTTCGGTGGTGCGCTCGCTGAAGATCTGCTCCAGCTGCGGCACACTCAAGGTCGCATAGCGCTGAGTCACCGGCAGGACCGGCGTGCTCTTGAGGCGGCTCAGTTCGCGCTGTGCCTCAAGGGTCTGCTTGGGGGCATCGGCCAGTTGCTGCTTGAGATCAGCCAGCTTGCGCTCGTTGTCTTCCTGGTTGCCGATCAGGCCCAGGGTCTGCTCGAACACTTGCTGCAGAGCCTTCTGGTCGGCTTCTGGCAGCTTGCGTTCGGCGATCTTGTCGAGATTCTGCTGCACCGTTTCGCGGTTCAGCGGGTCGGCAGCCTGAACGCTGGCGACAGCCATGCACAGCCCCAGCAGGGCTGCGGAAAGAAAATTGCGCATAGGTTAAAAGTCGTACAGCTCGAAGAGAGATGGGCAGTTTAGAGGAAGAGCCCAGGCCCTGGACGACTTCCTTCGGGGAATTTGACGCCCACTTTCATGATCCGGTTCCCGTCCATGACCGCGACCGTCCACAGCGTGCCGTTCCACTCCACGTGGTCGCCGACGATGGGCGCGCCGCCGACCCGTTGCATGATGAAGCGGCTGAGCGGCATCTGCGGATCCAGACCGTCGAGCTTGAGGCCGTAGAGCGCCGAGACGGCGCCCAGTTCGGCGTCGCCTTCGAGCACGAAGTCGCCGAAGAAACGCAGGTCCAGACCGCGTTGTGGTGCGCGGCTGAACAGTTTGCCCAGAGCGGGCAGGTTGTGCTCATGGCCGATCACGCACAGCAAGTCGTCCACTTCCAGGACCGTACTGCCCGACGGGTGGAGCAGTTGCTGGCCGCGAAACAACGCGGCGATGCGCGTGCCTTCTGGCATCTTCAACTCGCGCAGGGCGGCGCCGATGCACCATTTTTCCGCGCCCAGGCGATAGACGAACAGCTCCCACTCGCTGGTGATGTGCACTTCCAGGGCCGAGCGGGAGATCGGCGCCGGGTCCGGCGGCACGGTGACCTTGAGCAGCTTGGCCACCCACGGCAGGCTGGTGCCTTGCACCAGCAGCGACACCAGCACGATGAAGAAGGCCAGGTTGAAGAACAGCTGCGCATCCGGCAGCCCGGCCATCAACGGGAACACCGCCAGGATGATCGGTACCGCACCGCGCAGCCCGACCCAGGAAATGAACGCCTTTTCGCGGCCTTGGAAAGCCTTGAACGGCAGCAGGCCGACCATCACCGACAGCGGCCGTGCGATCAGGATCATCCACAGCGCCAAGGCGAGGGCGGGCAGGGCGATGGGCAGCAGGTCGTGGGGCGTGACCAGCAGGCCCAGCACCAGGAACATGCCGATCTGCGCCAGCCAGGCCATGCCGTCGAGCATGTGCAGAATGCCGTGGCGGCTACGGATCGGTTTGTTGCCCATGACCAGGCCGCACAGGTACACGGCGAGGAAGCCGCTGCCGTGCAGGGCGTTGGTCAAGGCGAACACCAGCAAGCCGCCGGCCACTACCAGGATCGGGTACAGGCCGGTGGCCAGGTTGATGCGGTTGACCAGTTGCAGCATGACCCAGCCGCCGCCCAGACCAATCACGCCGCCGATGCCGAACTCGCGCAGCAGGTGGCCCAGCAGGCCCCAATGCAGACCGGTCTGGCCGCTGGCGATCATGTCGATCAGGGTCACGGTGAGAAACACCGCCATGGGGTCGTTACTGCCCGATTCGATTTCGAGCGTTGCGGTCACCCGCTCGTTCAGGCCCTTGCCACCCAGCAGCGAGAATACCGCCGCGGCGTCGGTGGAGCCGACAATGGCGCCGATCAACAGCCCCTGGATCATGCTCAGGTCGAACAGCCAGGCCGCGACCGCGCCGGTCAGCGCAGTGGTGATCAGCACCCCGACCGTGGCCAGCGACAGCGCCGGCCACAACGCCACGCGAAAACTCGAAACCCGCGTGCGCAAGCCGCCGTCGAGCAAAATCACTGCCAGCGCCAGGTTGCCGACCAGATAGGCCGTCGGGTAGTTGTTGAAGATGATGCCGCCACCATCCACACCGGCGGCCATGCCGACGGCGAGGATGATCACCAGAATGGGAATGCCCAGCCGAGAGGACAGCGAGCTGACCAGAATACTTGCACCCACCAGCAACGCGCCGATCAAGAACAGGCTGTTGATGAAGGTGGCGTCCAAGGGCAGTACTCCGTAAGCAGTGGCAGAACCGGCAACATGCAGGCCTCGTGCCAACGGATTCTAACCCGTGTAAACGCATGTATGTCAAAGGATTTGCCCGGCGCCGCCCATACGTCGCAGGCGAGCGCGCAGGGTCCGCGGCCCACAAACACAACGGGCGCCCTGAGGCGCCCGTTGTGTCGAACCGATCAGCTTCAATCGGTCACCATCAGCCGATGCTCATCAAGCTGGCGTTGCCGCCGGCCGCAGCGGTGTTCACGCTCAGTGCCCGCTCGATCACCAGACGCTCCAGGCAGATCCCGGTTTCACCCTGGGACAGGCCGTGCACGCCGACGATGGCACCACCGCGTTTGGCGACTTGCTCGCAGACCGCACGCAGCTGATCGGAATCACCGTGATGCAGCACTGCGTCGAACAGCACTTCGTCCTTGTTCCACTCCGGTACCAGCTTGACCCGTGCCTGGACTTCCTTGGGCAGACGGGCGCGCACGGCCTTGCTCAAGGCATTGTCCGGCAGCACTGCGCTGGAGCCCACGGCCATCACCGCCGCCAGTTGCACCAGCAGGTCGGCTTCCACCTCGGCCAGGCACAGCACGTGCTCGCGCGGCAGGATGGTGTAGCTGTTGCGTTCACCGGTCGGGCCATCGAGCAGACGGGTCACGCCGCTCTGCGACTGAATGGCAAATTCGCCGCACAGTTGTGCCAGCTCGGCCTGCTGGGTGCTCGCGGCCCAGGCTTGCAGCGCCTGCAACGGCTTGCCCATGGCATCGCGCAGGCGCACGTCGGGGGCGAGCCCGGCGTCGCTGCGCTGGAACGACTGGGCGATGGCATCGTTGGGTCGGGTCGACAGCAGGCGGTACAGGTACAGCGGGCCACCGGCCTTGGGACCTGTGCCCGACAGGCCCTCGCCGCCGAACGGCTGCACACCCACCACGGCGCCCACGATGTTGCGGTTGACGTAGACGTTGCCGGCATGGACGTTGTCGATCACCTTGGCGATGGTCTCGTCGATGCGCGTGTGCACGCCCAGGGTCAGGCCATAGCCGGAAGCGTTGATCTGAGCGATCAACTGATCCAGATCGCGACGCTTGTAGCGCACCACGTGCAGCACGGGACCGAAGATCTCGCGTTGCAGCTCGTCGAAGCTTTCCAGTTCGATCAGGGTTGGCATGACGAAGGTGCCGCGCTTGATCTCGGCGCTGTCGGCAATGGCCATCTGGTAGACGTCACGGCCTTTGTCGCGCATGCCCTGGATGTGCTTCTCGATGCCGGTCTTGGCTTCGGCGTCGATCACCGGGCCGATGTCCACGCTCAGGCGCTCGGGGTTGCCCAGGCGTGCTTCGGCCATGGCGCCCTTGAGCATTTCGATCACGCGGTCGGCGGAATCTTCCTGCAGGCAGAGCACGCGCAGGGCCGAGCAACGCTGGCCGGCGGAGTCGAATGCCGAGGACACCACATCGATCACCACCTGTTCGGTGAGCGCCGAGGAATCGACGATCATCGCGTTCTGGCCACCGGTTTCGGCGATCAATGGAATCGGACGCCCTTGGGCATCCAGACGTCCGGCGATGTTGCGCTGCAGCAGCCGCGCCACCTCGGTGGAGCCGGTGAACATCACGCCTTTGACCCGCTCATCGCCCACCAGCCGTGCGCCGACGGTTTCACCGCGGCCCGGCAGCAGTTGCAGCACGCCCTCCGGAATGCCGGCGTCGAGCAGCAGGCGCACGGCCTGAGCGGCCACCAACGGAGTTTGCTCCGCAGGCTTGGCCAGCACCGGGTTGCCCGCGGCCAACGCCGCAGCCACCTGGCCGGTGAATATCGCCAGCGGGAAGTTCCACGGGCTGATGCACACCACCGGCCCCAGCGGGCGATGGGCGTCGTTGTTGAAATCATTGCGTGCCTGCACCGCGTAGTAGCGCAGGAAGTCCACGGCCTCGCGCACTTCGGCGATGGCGTTGGCGAAGGTCTTGCCGGCCTCGCGGGCCAGCAGGCCCATCAACGGCTGAATCTCGGCTTCCATCAGGTCCGCGGCGCGCTCCAGCACGGCGGCGCGCTCGGCTGGCGGGGTGGCCTGCCAGATCGGGCCGTTGATCAGCGCACACTGAATGGCGTTGTCGACGTCGGTGACCGTGGCCTCCTGAACATGGCCGACCACGTCGCGCAGATCGGACGGGTTCAGCACCGGCTGGGCCGGTTCGTTGCTGGCCTCGCAGCCCAGCAGCGGCAGGGCTTTCCAGTCGTTGTGAGCAGTGGCCAGCAGGGCGGACGACAGCGATGCGAGGCGATGTTCGTTGGCCATGTCGATGCCGGCCGAGTTGGCCCGGTCGCTGCCGTACAGATCGCGCGGCAGAGGGATGCGCGGGTGCGGCAAGCCGAACTGGCCTTCCTGGGTCGCCATCCGCTCGATGGTGGCCACCGGGTCGGCGACCAGTTCCTGAATGGAGATGGACTGATCGGCGATACGGTTGACGAACGAGGTGTTGGCGCCGTTCTCCAGCAAGCGCCGGACCAGGTAGGCCAGTAGCGTTTCATGGGTGCCGACCGGTGCATACACGCGGCATGGACGGTTCAGCTTGCCATCGGCGACCTTGCCCACGACCTGCTCGTACAGCGGTTCGCCCATGCCGTGCAGGCACTGGAATTCATACTGGCCTGGGTAATAGTTCTGACCGGCAATGTGGTAGATGGCAGCCAAGGTATGGGCGTTGTGGGTCGCGAACTGCGGGTAGATGACTTCCGGGACCGACAGCAGCTTGCGTGCGCAGGCCACATAGGACACGTCGGTGTACACCTTGCGGGTGTACACCGGGTAGCCTTCCAGGCCCTCGACCTGGGCGCGCTTGATTTCGCTGTCCCAGTAGGCGCCTTTCACCAGGCGGATCATCAGGCGATGACGGCTGCGACGAGCCAGGTCGATGACGTAGTCGATCACATACGGGCAGCGCTTCTGGTAGGCCTGGATGACGAAGCCGATACCGTTCCAGCCGGTCAGCTGCGGCTCGAAGCACAGGCGTTCGAGCAGGTCCAGCGACAGCTCCAGGCGGTCTGCCTCCTCGGCGTCGATGTTCAGGCCGATGTCGTATTGCTTGGCCAGCAGGGTCAGCGACAGCAGGCGCGGGTACAGCTCTTCCATCACGCGCTCGTACTGGGCCCGGCTGTAGCGCGGATGCAGCGCCGACAGCTTGATCGAGATGCCGGGGCCTTCATAGATACCGCGGCCGTGGGAGGCCTTGCCGATCGAGTGGATCGCCTGCTCGTAGGAGGCCAGGTATTTCTGCGCATCGTGCTCGGTCAGGGCCGCCTCGCCCAGCATGTCGTAGGAGTAGCGGAAACCCTTGCTCTCGAATTTGCTGGCGTTGGCCAGGGCTTCGCCGATGGTTTCGCCGGTGACGAACTGCTCGCCCATCAGGCGCATGGCCATGTCGACGCCCTTGCGGATCATCGGCTCGCCGCTCTTGCCGATGATGCGGCTGAGCGAAGACGACAGGCCCGATTCGTTGTGCGTGGACACCAGCTTGCCGGTCAGCAGCAGGCCCCAGGTGGCAGCGTTGACGAACAACGATGGGCTGTTGCCCAGGTGCGGGTGCCAGTTGCCGGTGCTGATCTTGTCGCGGATCAACGCATCGCGGGTGCCCTTGTCGGGGATGCGCAGCAGTGCTTCGGCCAGGCACATCAAGGCCACGCCTTCCTGGGAGCTGAGCGAAAATTCCTGCAGCAGGCCTTGAACGATCCCGGCACGACCGCCCGCGCTTTTCTGGTTGCGCAGCTTCTCGGCGATGCGCGCCGCCAGCTTGTTGGTGGCATCGGCCATGTCGGCCGGCAGGCGTGCCTGCTCCAGCAGCATCGGCACCACTTCAGGCTCGGGACGACGATAGGCGCCAGTGATCGCAGCGCGCAGTACCGACTGCGGCAGGATGCTTTCGGCGAATTCGAGGAAGCACTGATGGGCATGGTCGGGCTGGATGTCGCCCGCATCGTCATTGCCACTCACCCCGGCACTGGTCAGCTCGCTCAGCGTCGCGCCACCCTCCAGCTTCTCCAGGTAGTTGAAGATCGCCTGCTTGATCAACCAGTGCGGCGTACGGTCGATGGACTGCGCGCAAGCCTTGAGGCGTTCGCGGGTCGGGTCGTCCAGTTTGACGCCCAGGGTGGTGGTTGCCATTTCTTGTCCTCATCAGGGCCACGGTGCGTGGCAATAAAGCCGGCGGCAAGATTAGCCGTGCGCTTTGCGGGGTGCAACCAGGTGCAACCTGGATCTCGATGAAAGTTGCACCGCTCGACGGAAAATCTTTTTGCATGGGTTGAATCTGCACAAACCCGGTGCAGATGTGTAGCCGCAAACAGGCAAATGCTCCGAAAGGAAGCACATGCGGGGTGTTTGTCCAGATGTTTCCAAAGGTGCAACTACCTTGCCAAAAGGGTTGCGCCTGTTCGTGGAGCAGGCCTAAAGTTCGGGCCCCTCCCTGCAATCGAGACGTTTTGCAATCTGCCGACCCGCACGCGAAGCGCCTGAGCGCGCTCGCTGGCTCATAAAAACAAATCAAGGAGACACCCCATGAGTGTCAGCAACCCCACTCTGATCACCTTCGTGATCTACATCGCTGCCATGGTCCTGATCGGCCTGTTCGCCTATCGATCCACCAACAATCTTTCCGACTACATTCTTGGCGGACGCAGCCTTGGCAGCGTGGTCACGGCACTGTCCGCCGGTGCCTCGGACATGAGCGGCTGGCTGCTCATGGGCCTGCCGGGGGCGATCTACATGTCCGGTCTTTCGGAGGGCTGGATCGCCATCGGCCTGATCATCGGCGCCTACCTGAACTGGTTGTTCGTCGCGGGCCGGCTGCGCGTGCAGACCGAACACAACGGCGACGCGCTGACCTTGCCGGACTATTTCGCCGGGCGCTTCGAAGACACCAGCGGCCTGTTGCGGATCATCTCTGCGGTCGTGATCCTGGTGTTCTTCACCATCTATTGCGCATCCGGCATCGTCGCCGGGGCGCGGTTGTTCGAAAGCACCTTCGGCATGTCCTATGAATCGGCCCTGTGGGCTGGCGCCGCGGCGACCATCGCCTACACCTTCGTCGGCGGCTTCCTGGCGGTGAGCTGGACCGACACCGTGCAAGCCACCCTGATGATCTTCGCCCTGATCCTCACACCGATCGTCGTGGTACTCGCCACTGGCGGTGTCGACACGGCGTTCCTGGCCATCGAGGCGCAGAACCCGGCCAATTTCGACATGCTGCGCGGCACCACTTTCATCGGCATCGTTTCGCTGTTGGGCTGGGGCCTTGGCTATTTCGGTCAGCCACACATCCTCGCGCGCTTCATGGCGGCCGATTCGGTGCGATCCATCGCCAAGGCTCGCCGCATCTCGATGACCTGGATGATCCTTTGCCTGGGCGGTACCGTGGCTGTGGGCTTCTTCGGCATCGCCTACTTTTCAGCCAATCCTGAACTGGCCGGACCGGTCACCGAAAACCACGAGCGCGTGTTCATCGAGCTGGCCAAGCTGCTGTTCAACCCATGGATTGCGGGCGTGTTGCTGTCGGCCATCCTGGCCGCAGTGATGAGCACGCTCAGCTGCCAGTTGCTGGTGTGCTCCAGCGCCCTGACCGAGGACTTCTACAAGGCGTTCCTGCGCAAGGGCGCGTCTCAGCGCGAGTTGGTCTGGGTCGGCCGCATGATGGTGCTGCTGGTGGCGCTGGTCGCGATCTGGCTGGCGTCCAATCCCGAGAATCGCGTACTGGGTCTGGTCAGCTATGCCTGGGCAGGATTCGGCGCGGCATTCGGGCCGGTGGTGCTGATTTCGGTGGTCTGGAAAGGCATGACCCGCAACGGCGCCCTGGCCGGCATTCTGGTGGGCGCGGCGACGGTGATCCTGTGGAAACACTTCGAGCTGCTGGGGCTGTACGAGATCATTCCGGGCTTCGCGTTTGCCAGCCTGGCCATCATGACCGTCAGCAAGCTGGGCCATGGTCCGTCACCAGCCATGATCAGCCGCTTCGAACGCGCCGAGGCGGCTTTCCACCAAGGCAAGTGATGCAGTGCCTGGGCGATCGCCTTCACGGGCAGAGCCCGCTCCCACAAGTTCTCCGCCGTCCTGTGGGAGCGGGCTCTGCCCGCGAAAGGGTCACCGCAAAAATCCCATCCGAAATGCTAGACTCCTGCCCATCTGCAGGAGTCCCCATGAACTATCGTCATGCCTTCCACGCCGGCAATCACGCCGACGTGTTCAAACATATCGTCCTCACCCGGTTGGTTGCGCTGATGTCGCGCAAGGAACAGCCGTTCGCCTATATCGACACCCATGCCGGCCTTGGCCTGTACGACCTGCGCGGCGACCAGGCGACCCGCACCGGTGAGTGGCTCGAAGGCATCGCCCGCCTGTGGCAAGCCACTGACCGTCCCGCGCTGACCGACGACTACGTCAAGGTGATCAACCGCCTCAACGCCGAAGGCGAGCTGCGTTACTACCCAGGGTCGCCCGAACTGGCACGGCGGCTGATGCGCCAGCAGGACCGCGTGCTGCTCAACGAAAAGCATCCGGACGATGGCCAGTTGCTCAAGGACAACATGAAGAAGGACCCGCGGGTTGCGGTGCACCTGGGCGAGGGCTGGCACGTGCCGCGAGCCTTGCTGCCCGTGGCCGAAAAACGCGCGGTGATGCTGATCGATCCGCCGTTCGAACAACTGGACGAGTTGCAGCGCTGCGCCAAGGCCATGAAGGAAACCATCGGCCGCATGCGCCAGACCGTGGCCGCCATCTGGTACCCGATCAAGGACGATTCGCGCGCCCTCAAGCGCTTCTACCAGGAACTCACCAGCAGCGGCGCGCCCAAGCTTCTGCGCGTAGAGCTGCTGGTGCACCCGCTGGACACGCCACAGAGCCTGAATGGCTCGGGCCTGGTCATTTCCAACCCGCCATGGGGGCTGGAAGAAGAGCTCAACACGCTGATGCCCTGGTTGGCCAATCTGCTCGGCCAGAGCCAGGGCGGCTGGAAGATGGACTGGCTGATCGCCGAATGATCCTCAGGGTGTGAGGCACACCCCGGTTCCGCCCAGCCCACAATAGCCTTGCGGGTTCTTGGCCAGGTACTGCTGGTGATACGCCTCGGCGTAGTAGAAGGTCGGCGCCGGTTCGATCTGTGTGGTGATCTCGCCGTGTCCGGCTGCGGTCAGCTCGGCCTGGAAAGCTTCGCGGGTCGCCACGGCAGCGGCCAGTTGCTGCGGGCTTGTGCAGTAGATCACCGAGCGGTACTGAGTCCCGATGTCGTTGCCCTGGCGCATGCCCTGGGTCGGGTTGTGCGATTCCCAGAACACCTTCAGCAACGCTTCGTAGGACGTCACCTGCGGGTCGAACACCACCAGCACCACTTCACTGTGTCCGGTCAGGCCCGAGCAGGTCTCCTCGTAGGTCGGGTTGGGCGTCATGCCGCCGGCGTAGCCTGCCGCCGTGGTGTACACGCCAGGCTGCTGCCACAGGCGACGTTCCGCGCCCCAGAAACACCCAAGGCCGAAAATCGCCGTTTCCAGTCCCTCGGGAAAGGGACCCTGCAGCGGCTTGCCGTTGACGAAATGCGCCTCCGGTACGCTGATCGCGATGTCCCGGCCGGGCAGGGCCTGTTGGGCGGTGGGCAAGTCTTGTTTCTTCACCAGAATTTCCGAACGCAGGACCATCGTGCTGTTCCTCTCTCGTGTGCGGGCAAACCCTCAGACCTGCAGTTTGCCCGAATTCGCCGAGAACGTCAGACCGCCGGGCCGCGGGGGTAGCGTTTGAGCCGTTCGATCAGCTCGGCGCCGGGAATCGGCTTGTCGAACAGATAGCCCTGGCCCACATCACAGCGCTGACGGCGCAGGAACGCCAGTTGCTCGGCGGTCTCGATGCCCTCGGCCACCACCTTGAGCTTGAGGTTGTGCGCCATGGCGATCACGGCCGAGGTGATCTCCATGTCGTCCTGGTTGTCCGGGATCTCGTGGATGAAGCTGCGATCGATCTTGATCACATCGATGGGGAATTTCTTCAGGTAGCTGAGCGAAGAATAGCCAGTGCCGAAGTCGTCCATGGCCAGGGTCAGGCCCAGACGCTTGAGCTGGTCGAGTTGCTGATGGGTGTCCACGGTGGCTTCCAGCAGCAGGCCTTCGGTCAGCTCCAGCTCCAGCAAGGAGGCGTCCAGCGCTTCTTCTTGCAGAATATTGGCGATGGAGGCGACCAGATCGGGGTCGGAAAACTGCTTGGGCGACAGGTTGATCGCCACCTGCAGACGGCCAAGGCCAGCGGCGGTCATGGCCTTGCTCATGCGACAGGCCTGCCGGGCGATCCACTTGCCGATGGGAATGATCAAGCCCGTCTCTTCAGCCACGCTGATGAACTGATCGGGCCGGATCATGCCTTTTTCCGGATGGTTCCAGCGCAACAGCGCCTCCATGCCCAGCAGGCGACCCGAGCGCAGGCACAGTTTGGGCTGGTAGAACACATCCAGTTCATTCTGGGTCAAGGCGCGCCGCAGGTTGTTCTCCACGAACAGCTTGTAGCTGGCCTCGGCGTTCAGCGCTTCGGTGAACACCTGCACCTGATGCTTGCCGTTGGCCTTGGCCTTGTGCAGGGCAAGGCCGGCGTTTTTCATCAGGGTCTGCGGGTCGCGCCCGTGCAGCGGCGCACAGGCCAGGCCCACGGAGCCGGTGACGTTGATCAACTGGTTGTCCACGAACATCGGCTTGTCGAGGGTCAGCAGCACCTGCTGGGCGATACGCTGGCCGGCCTCCAGGTCGGTGTCGTGCAGCAGCACGGCGAACTCGTTGCTGGCAAAGCGTGCCAGGCTGCCGGCCGGGCTCAGGCTGTTGCGCAGGCGACGCGACAGGCTGACCAGCAGCTTGTCGCCGGTCTGGTGGCCGAGGCTGTCGTTGATTCGCTTGAAGTTGTCGATGTCCACCAGCATCAGGCTGATCGGCCGGTCGCTGTCGTGGGCGAAGCTTTCGTCCAGGCTGCGGATGAATGCCGGGCGGTTGCCCAGATTGGTCAGGTTGTCGGTATAGGCAAGGCGCTCAATGCGCTGCTGGGCCAGCTTGCTTTGGGTGATGTCCTCGTAGATGCCGATGTAGTGGGTCAGCTCACGGTCATCGCCGTAGACCTTGGAGATCGACAGCTGGCCCCAGTAGGGCTCCAGATTCTTGCGCCGGCTCTTGAATTCGCCTTGCCAGCTATTGCCGTTGGCCAGGCTCGACGGCGCGTCGAACAGCAATTCGCTGAGGTTTTCCAGGGCCGGTAGGTCCGCCAGGCGCTTGCCGTGGACTTCCTCGGTGCTGTACTGGGTGATCGCGGTGAAGCTGGGGTTGACGTACTCCACCACGCCATCGCAATTGACCAGCAGAAAGGCATTGGCACTCTGCTCCACCGCACGTTGAAACAGATTCAAGGCGCTGGTGGCGGCGCGGCGGTCATGGTTGTTGATCACCTGGGCGAATTGGTCGGCAAGCTCGCCGGCGAAGGCAATCTCGTCGGCGCGCCAGACACGTCCGCCGCCACTCTGCTCCAGGCACAGGACACCGACGACCTGACCGTCGATGCGGATACTGGCATCGAGCACGGAGTGAACGTCGCGCAGCGCCAGCAACGGCGCCAGCTGGCACGTGCGCCGATCGGTGGCTACGTCGCTGGCGTCGATAGCGCGACTGGTGTGCAGCGCCGTCAGATAGTCCGGGTAGTCGCTCAGGTCTACCGCCTGCGGGCAGCCATGGGCCTGGCGCTCGCGATAGTAGGCAGTAATGGGCAGCAATTGCTGACCCTGCAAATTCCACAGGCTGGCGCAATCCACGGCATAGATGTCACAGGCATTGCGGGTAATCAGCTCGGCGGCTTCGAGCAAGGGCTTGTGAGTGCCGTAGCGCTGCTGTGCCAAGCTCAGGATCAAGGCCTGCTGGGCGCTGGCGCGCTCCAGATGCTGCAATTGTTCGCGTTGCGCCAACTGGTTCAGTTCAAGCGCCATCTGCAACGGACTGCTCACGTCGTTTGGCTGCGCAGCATTGTCGAACACGCTATCGACGGCGTCGTCGATGACCACCAGATAGCCGCGCAACAACTGTCGGTTGCGCTGGCGAAACGCCTCGCCCAGCTCCATCAGGTGCAGGCTGCCTTGGTTGCTGTGCAGAGTGTAACGCACGATGTAATGGGTGCTGTCGACCAGTTGCGCCTGGATGGCGTCGTGCAGACGGTGGCGGGCCGCCGGTTCCATCAGGCTGGCGTACGGCGCACCTGTCAGCGAGCACAGTTCTGCCGCAGGCAGACCGAACACGCGTTCGCAGTTCGGATCCAGGAAAAGCAGGGCCCAACTGGCCTCGTTCAGCCGCTCGAAACGCAGCATGCCCAGGCGCGAGGGCACCGGCAGCTGCGTCACTACCTCGGCCACCATGCGGTTGGCGGCATCGGGCTGGCTTTTCATTGAACACTCGCTTCAAGAGTACTGGTCGCGCAGAGACGACAATCCCTACAGACTGGGGTCCCTACAGGCTCGCGCGTGGGGCAAGGTTGCATCATGGCGCTCGGGCTTACAAGCGATACAGTGGCTCGGTGCTTCCATGTTGTCGGCAGGCGCACAAAATTCTGGAATTGGATCCGAAAATAGCGGGTGATGAAGGCATCTACCGTATGGATTGCGTGCGAATAATGAACTTCGGGGTCAAATTCACGGCAAAAAAAACCCACCGTGAGGTGGGTTTTTCTTATCCGGCCAGCCTTACAGCAGCATGGTACGGATGTCGGTCAGCAGCTCGCCCAGACGCTTGGTGAAGCGGGCAGCGGCAGCGCCGTTGATCACGCGGTGATCGTAGGACAACGACAGCGGCAGCATCAGCTTGGGCTGGAACGCCTTGCCATCCCAGACAGGCTGAATGGTGGCCTTGGAAACACCCAGGATCGCCACTTCCGGCGCGTTGACGATCGGCGTGAAGCCGGTGCCGCCAATGTGCCCGAGGCTGGAAATGGTGAAGCAGGCGCCTTGCATGTCGTCGGCCGAAAGCTTCTTGGTCCGGGCTTTTTCAGCCAGGGCCGCGGCTTCGGCTGCCAGTTGCAGCAGGCTCTTCTGGTCGACGTTCTTGATCACCGGCACCAGCAGACCGTCCGGCGTATCGACTGCGAAGCCGACGTTGACGTACTTCTTGCGGATGATCGCCTTGCCGCTAGGGGCCAGCGAGGCGTTGAAGTCCGGCAGCTCCTTGAGCAGGTGCGCGCAGGCCTTGAGCAGCAACGGCAGCACGGTCAGCTTGACGCCGGCCTTTTCCGCCACGGCTTTCTGCGCCACGCGGAAGGCTTCCAGCTCGGTGATATCGGCCTGGTCGAACTGGGTCACGTGCGGCACGTTCAGCCAGCTGCGGTGCAGGTTGGTTGCACCAGCCTGCATCAGGCGGGTCATCGGCACTTCTTCGGTTTCACCGAAGCGGCTGAAATCGACGACTGGAATCGGCGGAATGCCTGCACCGCCGGTAGCGCCGGCCGCAGCGGCCGGTGCTTCCTTGGCTTTCTGCATCATCGCCTTGACGTAGACCTGCACGTCTTCCTTGAGGATGCGGCCGTGTGGGCCGGTCGGGCTCACTGCGTTCAATTCGACGCCGAACTCGCGCGCCAACTGGCGAACGGCCGGGCCGGCATGAACCTTGGCGCCGGCAGGCTTGGCCGGTGCGGCAGCAGGCTTTTCAGCGGCAGCAGCAGGTGCAGGCGCGGCAGCTGGTTTCGACTCAGCGGGTGCAGGGGCAGGGGCAGGGGCTGCTGCCTGGGCAGGCGCCGCAGGTGCAGCGCCAGCCACTTTCAGCTTGAGGATCAGATCGCCGGTACCGACTTCGTCTTCCAGCTTGACGCTGATGCTTTCGACCACGCCGGCAGCCGGAGAAGGAATCTCCATGCTGGCCTTGTCCGATTCCAGAGTGATCAGCGATTGATCGGCCTCGACCGTGTCGCCGGCCTTGACCAGTACTTCGATGATCTTGGCTTTGCCAGCCGAACCGATGTCCGGCACGTGGATGTCCTGCACGCTGTCGCCGGCAGGCGCTGCGGCCGGCTTGTCAGCCGGTGCAGGCGCCGCCGCGGCAGGCGCGGGAGCAGCGGCGGCCGGGGCAGCAGCGGGGGCCGCGCCTTCGACCGTCAGCTTGAGGATCAGGTCACCGGTGCCGACTTCGTCGTTCAGGTTGACGCTGATGCTCTCCACCACGCCTGCGGCAGGCGAGGGGATCTCCATGCTGGCCTTGTCCGATTCCAGGGTGATCAAGGACTGATCGGCGGTGACGGTGTCACCCACCTTCACCGAAATCTCGATGATCTGCGCCTTGCCCGACGAACCGATGTCCGGCACGTGGATGTCCTGGCTCGAAGAGGCGGCAGCGGGAGCGGCGGCCGGGGCAGCGGCAGGCGTGGCCTCGGCTTTCTCTTCCAGCTTGGGCTCGGCGGCAGGCTCGGAAGCCTGGGGCGCTTCTTCAGCACCCTCGACGTCCAGTTCCAGCAGTTCGTCGCCTTCTTTCAGGCGGTCGCCCAGCTTGACCTTGATGCTTTTCACGACGCCCGCCTTGGGCGCCGGCACTTCCATGCTGGCCTTGTCCGACTCGAGGGTCAGCAGGCTCTGCTCTGCCTCGATGCGGTCGCCGACCTTGACCAGCAATTCAATGACTTCACCTTCACCGCTGCCGATGTCAGGTACGCGAATGAGTTCGCTCACAAAAAATCTCCTCAGCAGTCCAGTGGGTTGCGTTTGTCAGGGTCGATACCGAACTTGACGATGGCCTCGGCCACCACCTTGGCTTCGATATCGCCGCGATCTGCCAAGGCTTCCAGGGCAGCCAGCACGACGAAGTTGCGGTCCACTTCGAAGAAGTGACGCAGCTTCTTGCGGCTGTCGCTGCGACCGAAGCCATCGGTACCCAGGACTTTGAATTCCTTGGAAGGAACCCACTGACGAATCTGCTCGGCGAACAGTTTCATGTAGTCGGTCGACGCGATGACCGGACCTTTACGGCCGCTCAGGCATTCTTCGACGTAGGTGGTCTGCGGCTTCTGCCCAGGGTGCAGGCGGTTCGAACGTTCCACGGCCAGGCCGTCGCGTCGCAGTTCGTTGAAGCTGGTGACGCTCCATACGTCGGCGGCAACGTTGAACTGTTCGCGCAGGATCTTCGCCGCTTCACGGACTTCACGCAGGATGGTGCCCGAGCCCAGCAACTGGACGTGGTGCGCCGCTTCCTTGGTGTCTTCCTCAAGCAGGTACATGCCCTTGATGATGCCTTCCTCGGCGCCGGCCGGGATGGCAGGCTGGGTGTAGGCTTCGTTCATCACGGTGATGTAGTAGAAGATGTCCTGTTGCTCTTCGGTCATCTTCTTCATGCCGTCCTGGATGATCACCGCCAGCTCGTAGCCGTAGGTGGGGTCATAGGTGCGGCAGTTCGGGATGGTCGCGGCAAGCAGATGGCTGTGGCCGTCTTCGTGCTGCAGGCCTTCGCCGTTCAGGGTGGTCCGGCCGGCGGTGCCGCCGATCAGGAAGCCACGGGTACGGCTGTCGCCGGCGGCCCAGGCCAGGTCGCCGATACGCTGGAAACCGAACATCGAGTAGAAGATGTAGAACGGCAGCATCGGCTGGTTGTGGTTGCTGTACGAAGTACCGGCAGCGATGAACGACGACATGGCGCCGGCTTCGTTGATGCCTTCCTCGAGGATCTGGCCCTTCTTGTCCTCGCGATAGAACATCACCTGGTCTTTGTCGACGGGATCGTACAGCTGGCCGACGGAAGAGTAGATGCCCAACTGGCGGAACATGCCTTCCATACCGAAGGTGCGGGCTTCGTCCGGGATGATCGGGACGATGCGCTGACCGATTTCCTTGTCCTTGACCAGCTGCGACAGGATCCGCACGAAGGCCATGGTGGTGGAGATTTCACGGTCGCCCGAACCGTCCAGGATCGCCTTGAGGGTTTCCAGTGGCGGGGTCGGAACGCTGAAGCTCTTGGCCCGGCGCTGCGGCACGAAACCGCCCAGGGCAGCACGGCGCTCGCTCAGGTAACGCGCTTCGGCGCTGCCTTCTTCAGGCTTGTAGAACGGCAGGCTTTCCAGGTCCTGGTCCTTGACCGGGATGTCGAAGCGGTCGCGGAATTTGCGCAGGCTGTCGACGTCGACCTTCTTGGTGTTGTGCGCGGTGTTCTTGGCTTCGCCTGCACCGGTGCCGTAGCCCTTGATGGTCTTGGCCAGGATGACGGTCGGCTGTTCCTTGTGGTTCACCGCCTGATGGTAGGCCGCATAGACCTTGTACGGGTCGTGGCCACCACGGTTGAGCTTCCAGATCTCGTCGTCGGACAGGTCGGCGACCATGGCCTTGAGTTCCGGAGTATTGAAGAAGTGCTCACGGACGAACGCGCCGTCCTTGGCCTTGTAGTTCTGGTACTCGCCGTCGATGACTTCGTCCATGCGACGCTGCAGGATACCGTCGACGTCCTTGGCCAGCAGTGGGTCCCAGAAACGGCCCCACACCACTTTGTTGACGTTCCAGCCACCGCCGCGGAACACGCCTTCGAGTTCCTGGATGATCTTGCCGTTGCCGCGAACCGGGCCGTCGAGGCGCTGCAGGTTGCAGTTGATGACGAAGATCAGGTTGTCCAGCTTCTCGCGGCCAGCCAGAGAGATAGCACCCAGGGATTCGGGCTCGTCGCACTCGCCGTCGCCCATGAAGCACCAGATCTTCTGCTTGCCGGCCGGGATGTAGCCGCGCGCTTCCATGTACTTCATGAAGCGTGCCTGGTAGATCGCCTGGATCGGACCCAGACCCATGGAAACGGTCGGGAACTGCCAGAAATCAGGCATCAGCCAAGGGTGCGGGTACGAGGACAGGCCTTTGCCGTCCACTTCCTGGCGGAAGTTGTTCATCTGGTCTTCGCTGATGCGGCCTTCCATGAAGGCGCGAGCGTAGACGCCAGGCGAAGCGTGGCCCTGGAAGTAGATGAGGTCGCCGCCGTGTTCGTCGGTCGGGGCCTGGAAGAAGTAGTTGAAGCCGATGTCGTACAGGGTCGCGCTGGAGGCGAAGCTGGAAATGTGGCCGCCCAGATCCGGGTCGCGCAGGTTGGTCCGGACCACCATCGCCAGTGCGTTCCAACGCACCAACGAGCGAATGCGGCGTTCCATGAACAGGTCGCCAGGCATGCGTGCTTCGTGGGTGACGGGGATGGTGTTGCGGTACGGCGTGGTGATGGCGTAAGGGAGTTGTGAACCACTGCGGGTGGCCAACTCACCCATGCGGGTCATCAGGTAGTGAGCGCGGTCTTCGCCTTCTTTGTCGAGGACCGACTCCAGGGCATCCAGCCATTCCTGGGTTTCGACGGGATCGAGGTCTTGCATGGCTTGCTCCAGGGCGGAAAGGCTTCCAGAATCGAAGCCTGAGTTTGCGACTGGCCTTGTGGGCAGACGATAT
>Ga0308158_10001259_pt1 | contig 28078 bp, 22 predicted proteins | sample PhyBR2_FD_201038 | JGI IMG/M metagenome (GOLD analysis project Ga0308158, IMG submission 201038) | Phyllosphere microbial communities from UC Gill Tract Community Farm, Albany, California, United States - DLSLB.R2 | ecosystem: Host-associated > Plants > Phyllosphere > Unclassified | place: USA... | reverse complement strand
CCGCTTCTTCCACTGCGATTTCACAGAATGGGTTGATCGACATTTTAACGTTAGTCAGGTCTACCCCACTATTGTCCGGTTTAACGCGAACTTTAACGTTGGCATCAACCACACGTTTTACAGCAACAAGAGCCTTCATGTAATCCTCGGCTGTTTCAGCAAAAGTAAATATTGAGAAAAGTTATAATAACTCTTCACTTAAAATTTTTAGGTGCCCTATCTTGCAATGCGTATGGCATTTCGGTCAAGTCACAATTATCGAAAGAGCTGTAAAAATGCGTAAAATTACTTGAACTAAGCGTTCATATTTTTTTGAAGTATTTTTATTAAGATGAATTCTCTCAATATTTATTTATTTTTTAACTATTGATTCTTATTATGTTTTTATTTGATTAATATCATCAAAAGTTCTGATTTAATTCTTGTTTTCAATTATTTTATAGCTACAGGAGCTTGGCCTTGATGCCTAGCTGACTAGGTTTTAAACTGTCATTTAAGACAGATAGGAAGCTTTTTTCTGCTATATCTGTAGCAAAAACGATCATTTTTTAGAATAAACTTGTAATAAATTACTTTTAATCTACAAATTTGCTGCTACTTAAAAAGCATGCCACGGTGGCATGCTGTTCATCAGCGTGTTATTGAATGATTAACCAGGTTGCAGCAAGCATGAGCAAACTACCCGAACCGCCATCAATCCATTTTTGTTTACGTTCATCAATCTGGGTCTTTTGGGTAATTTTGGCAAAAATTAAGCTTAAACTACAGTACACCACAAAGATTAATCCGATAAAAATAAACGATAGAATCAAACCTTGAGTTACCGTATCACCGCTTTTATGAATAAACTGCGGTAAAATCGCAAAATAAATCAACATACCCTTTGGATTCAGTAAAGCGGTAAAAAAACCTTTTTGAATCGGGTTCGATGTGCTTGTGTTTTCAATCGCCAATTTTTTATTGCTTAAAACCGACTTGAGTAAACCAAAGGCCAAAAATAATAGATAAGCAATCCCGAACCAGCGAATGGTTTCAAATAACAGCGGGAAGGAAACAATGATGGCCGCAATACCGAGCGCTACCAAAACAGAATGCACCAAATACCCCAGACATATTCCTACAGTTGCCATCATGCCTGCTTTTGCATCTTTTCCCATCACTTGTGACAGGATAAATAGCATATCTGGTCCAGGTGTAAAAATAAGCGGGATAACCGTTAAGGCGAACAGTGCAAATACAGACATTTCCTTTTCCCTTTCCATGTCTTGAAAGTGAAAATTAGTATCGAATAAATACTGCAAAATAGGATTTCAAATTATTCTATAATTCTAATCATTTTTCAAATATTATTCTAATTTATGAAAATATCCACCAAGTCTGTGCGGGTAAAGCTTGATCGAATTGATAAAAATATCATTCGACACCTGCAAGCCAATGGCCGTATTCAGAATAATGATTTGGCGCGTGAAATTGGGCTGTCACCTTCATCCTGTTTGCGCCGGGTAAAATTACTGGAAGATGCAGGTGTAATTCAGAATTACACCACCATTGTCGATCAACAAAAAATTGGCTTTCAGCTGATCTTATTTTCGCGCATCTGGCTGGTCGGTCAGGACGCCGAAACCATTGACACTTTTATTGAGGCGATGAAAGAGTTGCCCCAGGTGATGGAGTGCTACATTATTTTGGGGGAAAGTGATGCCATGCTAAAAGTCGTAGTGCCTGATCTGGAAAGTTACCGTAAATTCCAGTCGACACATCTAACTAAAAAAAATGGCATTACCAGTGTTAAAACGGATTTACCCAGTCAGATTATTAAACAGAGTTTCCAGCTTCCCCTGGATGATCTTTAAGACAGGATGAGGAGGGGTACAGCTTGAGACATCGCATTTAATTTTAAAAATATGGCAAGATTCTGATCTCAAGTCGTTTTATGTACTGAACTCTAGCACTGAAATGATGCATTATTTTCCCATTGTTTAAATCGGGAAGAAAGTAATGCGCTAGTGCATAAATTTTAAAGGATTATCGAAACTCGAGGTGGGAAGTTCTGTGCGGTCGAATTAAAAAGGTAGGGGATTTTATTGACTTCACAGCATTACCTGCTCAGCCCAGTCAATTTACCTTTTCGCCCTGCATCGAAAGTACTTTGCGACTTGAGCAGAAATATTGGGGGGAGTAATAGTTTTACGACCGAAGCTACGACCGCTTGTTTAAAATTTGCTTTTGATTCACTCAAGCTCAACCTAGTGGTTGTGTATTCACTGCAGTACAAAACATCAAAGCCCACGCTGTTATGCAAGGTTTAAGTATGCAACTTAAAAACTACTTCACTTACCCTGCTTTAGAGAACAGTAACCTCTTGCAAAGACCTGTGCTTTATCAAATAAATACTATTTTATTCAGGCAGGCTAAAACATCAAATTAAATATGATAATGTTGTAAAAAATCACGGTGAATATGGCTCAAATCAATTAAATCGTATTCCTGAAGATTAAATATTTCCCACACCTCTAAAAAGTCCTGTTTTAAATCCACACCCACTGTAGCCACCGGCCGCTCTTGCCACTGCAAGTCTGAAATCCAGATATAGCCTTGTTGCGTTTCTGCATTGAACGCCTGCACCTTACCTTCTGCATTGATGCCTTGGACATGGGTGTTTTCAGGTAAAGATGGCTCAATAGTAGGCAAACTTATTTCCACAAAATGCTTCACCTGACGCAGACCATAGCCTGCAAAAATCTCTTTTTGCTCGTTACTCAGTCGATCATACTTTTCTTGAATATTTGAAATCATTTTTTTTCCCTATCATTTTTAACTTTCAAACTTGGTGTAATACCCACTCAAACAATAAATAATTTCATGACTTGGCATTAGTCATAACTTTGCATTAGTCATGCCATCTAGTTCATATGTATACTTGATTTTTATACCTGATAAATTGGCTTTTTATTATTCTACAATAGTTTAAAATGTCCATAATATTCCGCAATACTAGCTATAGATGTATTTAAGTTTCATTAATTTATATGCTAAGACTTAAAAAAATTTAAAATCACGTTGAGACAAAATTTAGCTATCTTTAAATATCTATTACATTTTCTTGAGTTGCGCACGTGGATGTGCCTGATCATAGACTTGCGCCAAATGGTCAAAATCAACATGCGTATAGATTTGCGTTGTGGTTAAATTGCTATGCCCTAACATTTCTTGAACCGCGCGCAAATCTCGACTATTTGACAACATATGACTGGCAAAACAATGACGCAATAAATGTGGATGCAAATCGACATTTACTCCGGCACGTTGCGCTTGTAATTTAACCCGATTTTCAATTTGTCTTGCGCCAAGCGGATTGCCCTTTTGAGTAATAAACACATTGGCGTCAGGGACAAAGTCACCATTCCACAAAGGATAAATTTGCAACCACAACATTACCGCGTCTTTGGCTTTAGAACCAAAAGGTACCACCCGGGTTTTATTGCCTTTACCGGTGATGCGTAAAAGCTGCCGATTAAAATCGATATCTTTAATACGCAAACCTTGTACTTCCGCCAGTCGCAAACCACTAGAATAAAGCAATTCCAAAATCGCTTTATCGCGTAACCACATTTGTTGTTCGACTGGTTTTTCAGGTTTGGATTGATCTAAAATTTGATTGATGGTTTCAATATCTACCATACCGGGTAGCGGTCTAGGCAAACGTTTCAACTGAAAATCATCGGCAGGATTAAAAGCCAGATATTGCCCTTGTTCCGCCCATTTCATGAATTGACGAATGGAAGACAAAAGACGTTGCAAACTGCTGGAACTCAGTTGCTGCTGCTCAACTTTTTGTGCCAGATATTCACGCAGATCGGTCGATTCAACATCTGCCAGATTGAGTTTTTTGATTTCACAAAAATTTAAAAAATCCGAAACATCACGCTCATAGGCCTGCAAAGTATGTTTGGACTGATTTTGAATTTGTCTTTCTTTTAGCCACATCAGCAATAATTCAGCAGGAGCACGTATCTGCATCTCAGGATCAATCACGTTTTTTCTCACTGTATTTAATCGGTGCTATCAACGGCGATTATATTATTCATGTTTAACGAGTCTTATATTCAATGCTCAAGCAGATCCCAGGATACGCTTTTTCATTTTGATTCTAGCGGTTTCATAGCTTTTTGCATAATCAATCATTCCATAAATAAAAAAGCACCATCATGCTGACAGTGCTTTTTCAGTCAAACCATCGGCTTTATTGTTGGTAAAAACTTAAATCAATACGGCCTTCATAGACATTTGCAGTTGGACCGGTCATCCAGACCACATCGCCCTCTTTCCATTCAATTTGCAACTTGCCGCCGGCAAGTTCAATTTCTACCGTATTAGCAAGCAAGCCACGGCGCATGCCTGAAATAGCAGCTGCACAAGCACCTGTGCCACATGCCAACGTTTCGCCTACACCACGTTCAAACACACGTAAACGCGCATGATTTTGATCAACAATTTGCATAAAACCGGCATTGACGCGTTGTGGAAAACGCTCATGTGCTTCAATTTGAGGCCCCATGCCAGCAACATCAGCCCTAAGCACATCTGGAACAATGGTTACTGCATGCGGATTACCCATGTTCACCACATCAATGATAATACTCTCATCATTGGCCAACTCTAAGCTATACAAGTTTTCAGGTGCATCAGCAAGGAACGGAATCTGGTTCGGCAAGAATTTTGGATAGCCCATATTCACGCGAACCCAGCCATTTTGACCCAGTTCAGGCTCTACAATACCGGCTTTGGTTTGCACTTTAATTTTGGTTTTTGTGGTCAATCGACGTTCATGCACAAAACGGGCAAAACAACGCACGCCATTGCCACATTGCTCGACTTCAGAACCATCCGCATTAAAGATACGATATTTAAAATCGACATTGGGTAAATCGGGCGGCTCAACAATTAAAAGCTGATCGAAACCAATCCCGAAATGACGGTCGGCCAAGCGCTGAATAGTCATGGTATCCAGATAAGCGCGCTGACTGATCAGATCAACCACCATAAAGTCATTGCCCAGACCATGCATTTTAGTAAATTCTAAAAACATCTTGCATTACTCCTTAAGGCAATAAACGCTCTTTATCCCATAATGATTCAATGCTTTCACGCTCACGAATCAAGTGTGCCTGATCACTATCGACCATCACTTCAGCCGCACGACCCCGGCTGTTGTAGTTCGAACTCATCACGAAACCGTATGCACCTGCACCCAATACTGCAAGTACATCATTTTCTTTCAGTGCAAGCTTGCGTTCTTTGCCCAAAAAGTCACCCGTTTCACAGATTGCACCCACCACATCCCACTCTTTGGCTTCAACGTCAGAACGTGGAGTGACTTCCTGAATATCCATCCACGCTTCGTATAAAGCAGGGCGGATCAGGTCATTCATAGCCGCATCAATAATCGCGAAGTTACGGTGATTGGTCGGTTTGAGCAAATCGACTTTGGTCAGCAATACACCCGCATTGGCAGAAATACTGCGACCCGGTTCCATATAAACTTTTAAACCCAGTTTTTCTAAAGCCGGTTTCAAGGCATTGGCATATTCAGCAACACTTGGAGGAGTTTCATCTTTATAAGTCACGCCTAAACCACCACCGATGTCGATGTGTTTTAGATTGATACCCAATTCTTTGAGTTTTTCAATCATCATGATCACACGATCGAGCGCATCCACGAAAGGTTGAGTTTCTGTGAGCTGTGAACCAATGTGACAATCGATACCGACTACATCCAGATTCGGCAAAGATGCTGCATATTGATAAGTCTCAAATACGCTGTCCGATGGAATACCGAATTTATTTTCTTTTAAACCGGTCGAAATATAGGGATGGGTTTTAGCATCGACATCCGGGTTTACACGCAAAGAAATCGGGGCTTTTTGACCCAGTTCAGCCGCCACTTTTTGAATGCGATCCAGTTCTGCATAGGATTCAACATTGAAGCAGGAAATACCGACTTCCAAAGCTTTTTTAATATCCGCTTCAGATTTACCCAGGCCTGAGAATACAATTTTAGACGCATCGCCACCCGCTTTAAGAACACGGGCAAGCTCACCACCAGTGACAATATCAAAACCTGCACCCAGCTTCGCCAGTACATTCAATACCGCAATATTAGAGTTTGACTTTACCGCAAAACAAATTTGATGATCGATAAAGCTAAATGCACGATCCATATCGAGATAATGCTTTTCAAAAGTGGCTTTTGAATAAACATAAAGTGGCGTGCCAAATTGCTGCGCAAGTTGTTGCAATGAACATTGCTCTGCGTGCAAAACCCCATTAATGCGGGTAAAACTCATGAATGTATCCTTTCTATGAAAACGTTAAGCGGTTAAAAGCTATGGTGTTGAAGGCTAATTAGACTCAGCAGGTGCTACAGGCTGTTTCTGTTCAGACTGTTGCTTCTGCTCAGATTGCTGTTTTGGATCGACATTGGGATATAACAAATATTTCGAACGCTTGTCGTAATTCTGATCATTCGGTAACTGTAAAGCTCCGGATTGACCACAACCGACCAAGGCAAAAGCTGTTGCCAATAAACTGATGTAGCAAATGACAAGACGCATCTGACCACCTATCCTATATTTTCGAAGAAGTATAACTCGATCACCGCTGTGACCAAAGGGCTAAACGCTAGAGATTATCGCTAGTTAAAAAAAAACGCCAGTTTCAAACTGGCGTTTTCACAAACAAAGGGCTTATTTATATTTCGGTTTGTAGAAACCAAAGTAACCAATAATCAAAATAATGAACCAGATCGGGCTGACCATCAGCGCTTTCATGGTATCTGCTTCTAAGGACAAGACGTAAATCATGCCAATAAAGAAGATGATCACCAGCCAGCAGGTAAATAATCCACCCGGTAATTTAAAGGTTGACTTGGCATGCAGTTCTGGACGGGTTTTATAGTAGACAATATAACTCCAGATAATCATCAACCATACACAGATGAACAAAATGGTGGAAAGCGTGGTTGCCAGAGTAAAGGCTTCAACGGTGTTTGGTACAAAATACTGAAGTGCAGCACCCAGAAGTAAACACACCGCAGAGAAATACAAGGCATTCGCTGGAACCGCACGTTTGTTTAAATGCCCGAATGCCTTTGGACCTTGTTCTTCACGTGACAAACCGAATAGCATCCGGCTGGTCGAGAATACCCCACTGTTCATGGATGACATGACTGAAGACAACACCACCAGATTCATGATAATCGCTGCTGCTGCAATGCCTGCTTGGCTAAACAGGTTTACAAAAGGACTGATGGTTGGATCAATTTTATTCCATGGCGTCACCGACATTACAATCACCAATGCCAATACATAGAAAATGATGATACGAATCGGAATTGAGTTAACCGCTTTAGGTAAGTTACGCTCTGGATCTTTGGTTTCAGCTGCAGTTGTACCGACCAGTTCTACCCCAACAAAGGCAAATATCGCAATCTGGAAGCCTGCCAGGAACCCGGATACTCCGGTGGGGAAAATCCCGTCATGTGACCAGAGATGGGTAAATGACGCTACTTCACCTGCAGTTGAAGTGAATCCGGTAAAGATCATCCATAAACCGACAGCAATCAGTACCACAATGGCAATAATCTTGATCAAGGCAAACCAGAACTCTAATTCACCGAATAATTTAACGGTAACCAGGTTCAAGCCCATAATAAAGATGATGGCTGCCACACTGATCATTACCCCTTCTCCAGGCGTAAACGGCAGCCCTCCATTAAAGAATTGAAGGTAATAAATAATTGCAGATAAGTCAGCAATACCGATGGTGATCCAGCACAGCCAATAGGTCCATCCAACAAAATAACCCGCCCATGGACCAATTAAATCTGTGGCAAAATCAATAAAAGACTTATATTGCAGGTTAGACAGTAACAGTTCGCCAAGCGCACGCATGACCAAAAAAACCATAAAACCAATAATCATATAAATGATCAGAATTGAAGGACCGGCCAAGCTGATGGTTTTACCCGAGCCCATGAATAAGCCTGTACCAATCGCCCCGCCAATCGCAATAAGTTGCAAATGCCGATTCGACAGACTTCGTTGAAGCTCACCATCTGCAGCAGATGAACTATGGTTTTCATTTGACATTGTTATTTTCGTCTCTCAAATTTCGTGTGATAAAAGTAGCTCAAATTAAAAAAAATAAATAAAGTTTTTGAGCGATTATTTAATATTTTTTAAGCCTAAGTGTGTTTCTGTCGCTTTTTCATTCAAATTCAATCCCTTTTATGTTCCTCAGTTCATTTCCCTTAGATTTAGCAGTTTACGTGCCAAGATTAAGAATGGCCAAATTTTATGCAAAAAATTGTATTTCTATACAGCTATTGCTACATTTCTCCTCAATCTTCTTATTTATATAGATAATACTTCAATGAGCAAAGTCAAAACTGTGTACCGTTGCGAACAATGTGGAGCTGACCACCCTAAATGGGCGGGTCAATGTACAGATTGCGGTGAATGGAATAGTCTGACTGAAGTCCGTGTTGAGCCAACCGTGAGCCATCGCGCACAACCGAAAATAGGTGGATATGCAGGTCAAGCGGCAACTATTACTACTTTAAATAAAGTTTCCGTTTCACATGAATCACGCTTAGCAACTGGCATTAGTGAATTTGACCGTGTTCTAGGCGGTGGCCTGGTGACCGGTTCTGTGGTGCTGATTGGCGGTGACCCGGGAATTGGTAAATCCACGATTCTTTTACAAACTGCCACTCATATGGCATCTGCAAAAAGTTCTGCGCTTTATGTCACCGGTGAGGAATCACTTTCGCAAGTGGCATTGCGTGCCCACCGTTTAGAGTTACCGACAGACCATCTTCAAGTCATGGCGGAAACCTGTGTGGAACGCATTTGTGAAGTCTTGGCGCAAGTACGTCCTGCCGTTGCCATCCTCGATTCGATTCAAACGCTTTACACTGAAACCCTGCAATCTGCACCGGGTGGTGTATCTCAAATTCGTGAATCTGCCGCATTACTGACCCGTTTTGCTAAAAATAGTGGCACCTCATTATTTCTTGTGGGGCATGTGACCAAAGAAGGTGCTTTAGCGGGTCCACGTGTTTTAGAGCACATGGTCGATTGCGTATTGTATTTTGAAGGTCAGTCTGACTCACGTTATCGCATGATTCGTGCGGTGAAAAACCGTTTTGGTGCAGTCAATGAGTTGGGCGTGTTCGGCATGACCGAGAAAGGCTTGCGTGAAGTTTCCAATCCGTCCGCTATTTTCTTAAGTCGTTATGATGAAGCCATTCCCGGTTCGATTGTGATGATTAGCCGCGAAGGCACTCGCCCACTCCTGGTTGAAGTGCAAGCTTTGGTGGATGATGCACATGGCCAACCGCGTCGTGTAGCCTTAGGTTTAGATCAAAACCGGCTGAATATGTTGCTTGCGGTGATGCACCGTCACGGTGGCGTCCAAACTGCCGGACAAGATGTCTACGTCAATGTGGTCGGTGGTTTAAAAATTACCGAAACTGGTTCTGACTTGGCTGTTTTACTGGCTTGTGCTTCAAGCTTGCGTGGTAAAGCATTACCTCAGCAGCTAGCGGTGTTTGGTGAAGTTGGACTATCGGGTGAAATTCGCCCTGTGCCGAATGGCCAGGAACGTTTAAAAGAAGCCGTTAAGCATGGTTTTAAATACATTATTTTGCCAAGAGGCAATGCGCCACAAAAACCGATTCCAAATGTGCAGATCATTTCTGTAGCACGCTTACATGAAGCATTAAGTGAAGCCATGAGCTTAAGTGAAGAATTGGCTTAAGCTTCAACATATGAAAGATTATGTAAAAAAAACACCATTTTGATATTGAAATTCGATGCAAATGACTGCATAACTATAGGGCTATAATTTATTTTTTTATTTAGGAAAAATTCGATGGAAGTTCGACAGCGTGGTTTGATGGCAAGTCTTTTAATGGCCGCTTTGGTGGTTGCACCAATGGCTGAAGCGAAACGTGCAGGTGGTGGTAAAAGCCACGGCATGAGTCGTTCTGCTGCTCCAAGCCAATCTTACCAACAACCGCGTCAAGCTACTCCTGCCCCACAACCGACTACCGCACCTGCTCAAAAATCAGGTTCTGGCGTAGGTAAAATGGTTGCTGCTGGTGTTGCTGGTGCTGCGATTGGTGCAGTTGCAGCAAATGCAATGGCGGATGATAAACCTGCTGCAAGCGGTGCTGAGGCTACAGCACAACAGCAGGAAGAAAAAGGCGGACTTCCAAGCTGGATCTGGATTCTTCTAGCAGCTGCAGTCGCATTCTTCTTGTTCCGTAAATTCGGAGCAAAAAAAAAACTAGCCGCTAACAATCCTTATGCACCAAACAATGGTGGAAATACAGCACCGTTTGGTCAACAAAATGCAGCACCACGTACGTCGAATGACAACAGCAATATTTTTGGCCAGTCAGTAGGTGGTTCTGCAGGTGCAGCAACTCAAGCTCCATTTGGTAATGCTTTAACCAGCAATGGCAATCAATTGCCAGATGGTACTGAACCTGCTGCGTTCTTGCGTGTTGCTCGTCAGCGCTTCAACCATATTCAGTCAATGAATACAGCAAGTAACATTGCTGAAATTCAACGTTATTTAACACCTGATCTTTATCAGTCTATGTATAACGACATTATGGCGAACCAAGATCAGGATGTGGCTGAATTCTCTAATCTGAATGCCATGGTTACCGATTCTTCAACTGAAAATGGTCAGTATGTGGTCAGCGTTCGTTTTACGGGTACTGTAAGCGAAGATTTAAACAGCTTACCGCAACCTTTTGCAGAAGTTTGGCATTTCACCAAACCTGCAGGTTCTAACCAAGAGTGGTTGGTTGCCGGTATTCAACAAGAGGCTTAAGGTCTTTTGAGCTAAAAACAGCGACTTCGGTCGCTGTTTTTTATAATCATATTAAATCAAAGGTCAGTTTTAATCCCCCCTCATTGTATTTCAATTAGGCTGTGTCCTAACTAGGTGCATATCTAGCACCAAATTAAATCTTTAATTGTAAACTTAAAGTATCTAAAATCGCCTTATCAGCATTTCCGGCCGGAGTTTGCTGCTCCTTGTTTTAGTGATTTGTATTTTCCAAGGTAGTTTAAGTAGCATGATCAGCTATTGGGTGGGTGTACTCACCTTCTCTGTTTTATTTGTCGGATTGTGTTTAAGTTACTTTGAATCCAGGATTAAGAAGATCGCAATTGCAACCTCAATGATTTAGGTTATCAGCACGCTCACCTATTTAATCTAAAATTGAACAGTGTAAAAAACCAATCTTCGGATTGGCTTTTTTGTAGCAAACATTTAGGCTATAGCAATTATGTGCTTTGGATGTTTGAATGTCTGATCTCCCTATTTCTACCGAACTTTTTAACCGTGCGATGGCAGGCAATCGTGATGCACAATTTGAGCTTGCTGAAATTTATATGCAAAGTGAAAATGATGAACATGTTGCACTTGCTGAAGAATGGGCACTTAAAGCTGCTCAACTGGGTCATGTCGAAGCCATGTACTGGCTGGGTGAAGGTTATGCATTTTATGCAAAAGACATGCGGGCAGAAGATCCAGAGGAAGCAAAAACCTATTTTGAACATGCTTACCGCTGGTTAGAACAAGCAGCGAAACATAAACATCCTGCTGCTCTTTTAGAGTTATCGAATTTTTATCGCCGCGGCGATGTAGTTGAAAAAGATGTGACCAAGTCGGTTGAATTAGTCAAGCAAGCCGCTGAACTGGGTGAAGTTCAAGCCATGCGTGATTTAGCCTGTATTTATGAGCACGGCTTGGGTATCGATGTGGATGAGGAAAAAGCCGATTATTGGCATGATAAAGCTCAATCTGCTGAAGAATAATTGGATGAAAAAGCCCATCAAATGATGGGCTTTTGTTTGATACAGTTTTAAGTATTAATTCTCGATATAATCACTTGTTTCAACAACAATCACTTGTCGGCAAATCCCTTCCGCTTTACGTTGCTGCTCAAAAACTGAAGCTGGCATGGGATCAAAACTGTCAAAGAAACAGATTTCATCCGCATTTACATCATAAACAAATGAATGATTACCCACGCCTTCTAATGTGTCGTAATAGACAATCACAAATTTATTTTGATCAAACGCTCGTTGTATTTGCTGATAATTTAATGCAGGTAAAATAGGTAAACCCAGTTGTTCAGCTTCTTGGTAACTGAGTTTTTCACCCTCCTGAAGATCAAGATCATGATCGGTATAAAACTGAATGTTAAAACCAAACTTTTTTAATGCTACAGCTAGACCGATGGTTGTCGTGCCATTTTCAGCATCATATCCACATACCTCTACCAGTTGCTGAATATCGGCATCAATGCCTAAGTGTTGCAGCAACATCCATACCGCAAAAATTCCACCATTTGCTTCTAGATTGGCTAATTCTTCAGGCATTTCTAAGGCCATAATTTTCATCCCAAATATGATTGTGCTGATAATAATCAATTTCAGATTGGAACAAAATCAATTTCCAAGTACAATAGCCCGCTAGTCGAGGGATGCTGCGACTTTCTTACAGGCATATAAACGTAAGATCGCTAGGCTCGACGATTCGGTCACAAGTACTCTGAGTAAATCAGGTTCTGATCAAAAACGGCATCCGCGAACATAACGATCCAATCTATTTTTATCCTAGGAGATCCTGATGAACGCGGTTAATGCTTCATTTACAGATTATAAAGTTGCCGATATTTCACTTGCTGAATACGGTCGTAAAGAAATCAAACTTGCTGAAGCAGAAATGCCAGCACTTATGGGTTTGCGTAAACGCTACTCAGCAGCTAAACCACTTGCAGGCGCGAAAATTCTCGGCTGTATCCACATGACCATTCAAACTGCCGTTTTAATTGAAACGCTTGTTGAACTGGGTGCAGAAGTTCGCTGGACTTCATGCAATATCTTCTCTACTCAAGATCACGCTGCCGCTGCAATGGCTGCACGCGGTATTCCTGTTTTTGCTTGGAAAGGTGAAACTGAAGAAGAATACATGTGGTGTCTTGAACAGCAAATCAATGTAAATGGCAAACCTTGGGATGCCAACATGATTCTGGATGATGGCGGTGACTTGACTGCTGTTGTTCATGAAAAATATCCAGAACTGATTGCTAAAATCCATGGTGTGACTGAAGAAACCACCACAGGTGTGCAACGTCTTTATGAAATGTTACGTGATGGTACTTTGAAAGTTCCTGCAATCAACGTAAACGATTCAGTGACTAAATCTAAAAACGACAACAAATATGGTTGCCGCCACTCTCTAAACGATGCGATCAAACGCGGTACTGACATGTTGATGTCTGGTCGTCGTGCACTTGTGATTGGTTACGGTGACGTAGGTAAAGGTTCTGCTCAGTCTCTTCGTCAAGAAGGCATGATTGTTCGTGTAACTGAAGTTGATCCAATCTGTGCGATGCAAGCATGTATGGACGGTTACGAAGTTGTATCTCCATACAAAAATGGTGTGCAAACGGGCAAGAAAGAAGACATCAATGTTGACCTTCTTCAAAACACTGACCTGATCGTAACGACTACGGGTAATTACCACGTATGTGACGCTGCAATGTTAGATACATTAAAAGCAGGTTCTGTGGTGTGTAATATCGGTCACTTTGACACTGAGATCGATACCAACTACTTACGTGGTTACAAATGGGTTGAAGTTAAGCCTCAAGTACATCAGGTTTATCGTTCAGAAGATGAAAATAACTATTTGATTCTTCTTTCTGAAGGCCGTTTGGTTAACCTAGGTAATGCAACGGGTCACCCATCACGTGTGATGGATGGTTCTTTTGCTAACCAGGTATTGGCTCAAATGCATTTGTTCGCTGAAAAGTTTGCTGATCTTCCTGAAGAGCAAAAACAAGCTGCGCTTCGTGTAGAACTCCTTCCTAAGAAATTGGATGAAGAAGTTGCTGCTGCAATGGTTGCGGGCTTTGGTGGTGTATTGACTACATTAACTCAAGAACAAGCTGACTACCTTGGCGTACAAGTTGAAGGTCCATTCAAATCCGAGACTTATAAATACTAAGTTTTAATCTTTTTCCCTCATCCTAGCCTTCTCCCCGAGGGAGAAGGAACTGACCATTTTTAACAGTAAAGTGAGAAGTTCCCTCTTCTTTTAGGAGAGGGCTAGGGAGAGGTTTAAATAAATTTAAAAAAAGTATTTATAAAAAAGGATTTGAAAAATGACCAAACGTGTCCCAATTTCGTTTGAATTTTTTCCGACCAAAACTGATGTTGGTGCGGAAAAACTTCGTGTTGTTCATAAAGAATTACAACTGTTAAATCCTGAATTCTTTTCAGTGACTTATGGGGCTGGTGGTTCCACTCGTGAACGCACACTCGCTGCAATCAATGACTTCAATGGCAAAGGCACACCTGTAGCCCCTCACCTCTCTTGTATTGGTGATGATAAGGCCCGTATTGCAGAATTGCTGGATTTGTACAAATCGCAAGGTATCGGCCGTATTGTTGCGCTTCGTGGTGACTTGCCTTCCGGTCAGGTCGGCTTGGGCGAATTGCCTTATGCACAGGATCTGGTTCGTTTTATTCGTGAGCATTCAGGCAATCATTTCACCATTGAAGTGGCTGCTTATCCTGAAATGCATCCACAAGCAGACAGCTTTGATAGAGATATTCAACACTTTGTCGAAAAAGCCAATGCCGGTGCCAATGCCGCTTTAACACAGTTTTTCTTTAATCCAGATGCATACTTCTACTTTGTAGATCGTATTCAAAAAGAAGGCGTGAATATTCCAGTAGCTCCCGGCATTATGCCTATTACCAATGCAAGCAACCTGATTCGCTTCGCAGATGGTACAGGCGCTGAAATTCCGCGTTGGATTCGCAAGCAATTGGCCACTTATGGAGACGACGCTGCTTCAATCAAGGCTTTTGGTCATGAAGTTGTGGTGAAATTGTGTGAACGTCTGCTTGCAGGCGGCGCCCCGAGCTTGCACTTCTATACCATGAACACGACAGACCCAACACGTCAACTCGTGACTGATCTGGGTTTAGCTTAATTTTTAATTTGATTTGTGAGTAATACTTAAATGCCGCGTTTTTATACTGAAGCTGATTTGGCGGTTGATCTGAATGTTGAATTAACCGAAACGGTTTTTCATCATTGGGTAAAAGTATTACGTGCACAAGTCGGCGAAAAAGCCACCTTGTTCAATGGACAAGGTGGTGAATACGACGTGACGCTTGTTGAGGTTTCAAAAAAATCAGCAAACGTTTCTGTCGATACCTTCAATCCTGATGATCGTACCCCTGCATTTACAGCCTTACTTGGTCAAGTGATGAGTAAAGGTGACCGTATGGATTATGCGATTCAAAAAGCCACAGAACTTGGGGTTTCTAAAATTCAGCTGCTGACCTCTGAACGTTGTGAGATGCGCCTTAAGTATGATCGAGACCAAAAGAAAATAGATCACTGGCAAGGTATTGCCATCGCTGCTTGTGAGCAATGTGGAATGAATAAAGTTCCTGAAGTGTTAGCGCCGCTCTCTTTGCAGGACTGGTTAGCCAGTGAACTCCCGACCACAAAATTAGTACTTGCACCTAATAAAGATCAAGTCGATGTTTTAGCTGATGCCACACCTGATATTGCACTACTCATTGGCCCTGAAGGTGGACTCAGCGAGGCTGAAATACAATTATCCAACAATACTGGATTCATCAATTGGTGTATTGGCAATCGCGTTCTACGCACAGAAACCGCTCCAATTGTAGCTTTATCTATTTTAAATTATAAATTAACTGTATAGTTCATCCGATTTTAGATAAATACTACTGGATTCGATTGATTTTTTTAAATAACATTATTAATCTTGATTTAAAATAAAACTGGGTTTTTGACATGGTTAATATTTAGAAAATAATTTATCGTAAAACAAGAATAAGGTTTCTGCTTATATGCCAGATATTCAAGATGAGTATGTTAAACAGCATGTAAGTGCTGCTCAAATTACAAATACGATTCGACTCAGTCAATTCTTTCTCGTCAGTATTTTAATCGTTTCCTTATATGTCTATTGCATTTACCAATTTTATTTTACAAAACCATCTTTCTATTTCAATTTATGGTTTATTACTACCGAACTCTTGAGTTGTCTAAGTTTACTCATTACCAGTATTTATTTTAAACCACATAATTTCGCTCTAAATCACGCTCATCGCTGGCTGCAATTTCAGTGTTGGGCAATAGGGTGTTGTATTGCTGTTGGCACGAGTCTGATTTACTACTATCTACCGCAATATAACCCTAATTTCAGCTACGTGAATGCTTTAATTCTTTCAGCTCTATTACTGATTGTAAGCCAGTCATTTGCCCTGACTTTTTTAACTCAACGTTTAAATTATTTTTGCTTAGCCTTTATTCCAGCACTTTTCCCTTATCTTGCCTCGCAGTTTATTAGCACAGAAACTTCTAATCATTTATTTCATTTGTCGCTCAACTTCATCCTTATTGTTATTTTACTTTGTGCAAATATAAGCTCGCGTATTCATAACCGCATTTCAGTGCTTTACTCCAAAAATAATCGCTTGGTTAAAAATGCCGAACAACAGGTCGTCTGGACAGATGAGTTATGCCAACAGTTGCAAACTGAAATTAATAAATCCAAAAATATTGAATTACAACTTCAACTGAATAATCAACTGCTTGAACAAAAAGTCAAAGAACGAACTTTTGATATTGCTAAAATGAATACTGATTTAGAGAACCAGCAACATAATCTTATGTTGGCCCATGGAGTTGCGGGACTTCGACCTTGGGACTGGAATATCAAGGATCGTGAAATCCTAGTGACCGACTATAAGCACCAAAAGACATTAAAACCTTCAAAACAACATCATCATCAGCTAAAAAATATCATTCATCCCGATGATATCGAACACTTCAAAACCTCGATGAAGCAAAACTTACGTGGTCAAACTGACCTATATGAAGCCACTTATCGCCTTCAAAATAGCCAAGGCAAATGGAAATGGGTACATGATATTGGTAAAGTCATTACGCGTGACCCGACCACTCAAAGGCCGTTGCGGATGGTCGGCATTCGTCGTGATATTCACCAGGAACGTACTGATCAGGAACGTTTAAAATTTGCAGCAAATGTACTGCAACAAGCTGCTGAAGGAATCTTCATTCTTAATGAACAACTTTGCTATATTGATGTCAATCCATTTTATGAACAGTTAACTGGTTTCACTCACGATCAAATTATTGGCAAACATTTATTTGATATTGTTGCAAACGTTAAGTCTCAACAAAAAAGCAGTCATTCGTCCCTGATTCAGCAACTAAATAAAATGGGTGAGTTTGATGGCGAACTCAATGAAAAATTTCTTTCTGGTAAAGAATTTACAATCTGGATGCGTATTAATGCCATTAGCGATGAAAAAAATCGTGTCACGCACTATATTGGTATTGTCTCTGATTTAACTGAACGCAAACTGCAAGAACAGCGTTTGTCCTATTTAGAAAATTACGATCCACTGACCGATTTACCGAATCGCTTTTATTACAACTATCAATTACATCAATATTTAGTCAGTCAAAAGGATTCGATTGAACAACTCGCCGTGATTCGTCTAAATATTGATCGCTTCAGGCCATTGAATGAATTTCTAAGCAATAGCGGCGGGGATGAACTATTACGCCAAGTGGCGCAACGACTCCGGCTTACCAATGCTGAAGCCTTATTTGTCGCGCATCTAAATAGTGATGACTTTGCCATTGTCTATGAAATCTCGCATATTCGCCCATCGGTTCAGCATCACTGTGAACAGATGAATAAAGCATTTTCATTGCCATTTAACATTTTTGGTCAGGATCATATTATTAACCTGTCGATGGGAATAGCTTTCTATCCTGAAAATGGCCGTCAGCTGGATTATCTAAATAATTGTGCCGAACAGGCACTGACCGAAGCAAAAAGCTTAGGCGGTAATACCATCCGCTTTTATTCCAATAAAAATACCACCCTACTTGAGCAAGGAATTTATCTGGAGCGTGATTTACGACTCGCCATTAACAATAACGAACTGATTGTTTACTATCAGCCCAAAATTAATTTTAGCGACCAGAACATTTATGGTTTTGAAGCGTTGGTTCGCTGGAACCATCCAAGCAAAGGTATTATTCCACCGGACTTGTTCATTCCCCTTGCAGAGCAAACCAGTTTGATCTCGGATATTGGCAGAATTGTTATACGACAAACCGCTAAACAAATTAGGAACTGGAATGATTTAGGCTTTAATAATATATGTGTCTCAGTCAATGTAGTTGCACAGCAATTGCAACGTGGACAGTTACTCGAAGACCTCGATCATGCCATTAAGACCTATAAAATTTCCGGCAGTAGCCTGGAACTTGAAATTACTGAATCATCGTTACTTGAAAATTCAGTCACCGTTAAAAATCTGCTCGATGAGATCAAAAAACGGCAGATCAATATTTCTTTAGATGATTTTGGAACCGGCTACTCTTCCCTGTCTTATCTTGCTGATTTTCCAATTGATATATTGAAAATTGACCGTAGTTTTGTTTCTAGAATTGGACAAAATAAACAAGAAGCTATTGTCAGTGCCATGATTGCCATGGGCAAAGCGATGGGGATGGTGGTGGTTGCAGAAGGCATTGAAACACAGCAACAAATGCAATACTTACAAGATCTGGAATGTGACATTGCCCAAGGCTTCTTATTTTCAAAACCCTTGCCTGAAAGTGAAGCAACTATCTTCCTGGAACAACATCGACTTATACCTTCTTAATATAAGTCGACACAGCTAAATATCAGTTTGCTTGAAAATGGCAGATTCGCGACTGTGCTAAGGTCACAACAAATGTTATATTCAATCAAATTAAGCAAAAAACCACCACCAGCTCGGGCTGGGCAACTCAAGCAACAATAGAGATACAGATGGACGATCAATCATTAAAACAGCAAGCTTTGTACTACCACGAATATCCAACACCAGGAAAAATCAGTGTTACGCCAAGCAAACAGCTGGTCAATCAACATGACCTTGCACTTGCTTACTCTCCAGGTGTTGCAGCACCATGTTTAGAGATTGAACGTGACCCATCAACAGCAGCACTCTATACCGCACGTGGTAACTTAGTGGCTGTCATTACAAATGGTACGGCAGTATTAGGTCTCGGAAATATCGGTCCTTTAGCGTCTAAACCGGTCATGGAAGGTAAAGGCGTACTGTTTAAAAAATTCGCAGGTGTAGATGTATTTGACCTCGAAATTGCAGAAAATGATCCTGATAAAATTGTGGACATCGTAGCTGCATTAGAACCAACTTTTGGTGGTATTAACCTTGAAGATATCAAGGCACCAGAATGTTTCTATATTGAGAAAAAACTTCGTGAACGCATGAATATTCCTGTGTTCCATGATGATCAACACGGTACATCAATTATTGTGGGTTCAGCTTTACTCAATGCCTTGCAACTGACTGGCAAAAAAATTGAAGAGATTAAAATTGTCGCTTCTGGTGCGGGTGCAGCTGCATTGTCTTGTCTAGATTTACTTTGCGCTTTAGGTGCAAGCAAACAGAATATTACCGTTGCCGATTCACGCGGTCTGCTTACCACTAAACGTGACAATCTGGATGAATCAAAAAAACGCTATGTACAAGACATTGAAGGCACCCAATTAGCAGATGTGATTGCTGGTGCAGATATGTTCTTGGGGCTTTCAGCGGCAGGCATTTTGACCAAAGAAATGGTTAAAGTGATGGCGGAAAATCCGATCATTTTTGCTTTGGCAAATCCGGATCCAGAAATTCTGCCTGAACATGCGCATGAAGTTCGTCCTGACGTGATTATGGCGACTGGTCGTTCAGACTATCCAAACCAGGTAAACAATGCCCTTTGTTTCCCGTATATCTTCCGTGGTGCCTTAGACGTGGGCGCAACCACCATCAATGAAGAAATGAAAATTGCCTGCGTACATGCAATTGCACGTATGGCACACATTGAAGCAGATGCAGCATCTTATGGTGAAAAATCAGCATCATTTGGTCGTGACTATTTAATCCCACGTCCACTGGATCAGCGTCTAATTCTTGAAATTGCACCTGCGGTAGCCAAGGCGGCCATGGATTCTGGGGTTGCGACTCGTCCGATCCAAGATTTCTCTGCATATCGTCAAAAATTGTCTGAGTTTGTATACAACTCTGCATTTATGATGAAACCGATCTTTGCTCAAGCAAAAACAGCGCCTAAACGTATTGCTTATGCTGAAGGTGAAGATTTACGTGTGCTGCGTGCAGTTCAAATTGCGGTTGATGAAGAATTAGCATTCCCTATTCTTGTCGGTCGTACGGCGGTTATTGAAGCAAATATCAAGAAACTGGGCTTGCGTCTTGAACACGGTGTAAACATCGAAATTGTGGATCAGGAGAAAAACCCGAATTACGAATTGTTTGCGGATGATTACTACCAAATCATGCAACGTAAGGGCGTAACACCTGAATATGCACATCGTGAAGCACGTCGCCGTTCTACCCTGATTGCTGCAATGTTAGTGAAACATGGTCATGCAGACGGTATGCTTTGTGGTACCTATTCAAGCTATGACATTCACCTAGATTTCGTGAAAAACGTGATTGGCTTAAAAGAAGGTCGCAGCACGTTCTTTACTCTGAATGCATTAATGCTTCAAGACCGCAACCTGTTCATTGCCGATACCTATGTAAATACCAACCCAACAGCTGAACAGTTGGCGGAAATGACTATTTTGGCAGCTGAAGAAGTACGTCGTTTTGGTGTGATTCCACGTATTGCATTATTATCGCATTCAAGCTTTGGTTCTGACCAGACGGATGCAAGTGCACAAAAAATGCGTAAAGTATTTGAAATTTTAAGTGAAATAGCACCTGAACTAGAAGTCGAAGGTGAAATGCACGGTGATGCTGCACTAGATGAAAATATTCGTCATTTTGCATTCCCGAACTCACGTTTCAAAGGTTCTGCAAACCTACTCATTATGCCAAATCTGGATGCAGCCAACATTTCATTTAACCTGTTAAAAGCAACTTCAGGTAACAATGTAACGATTGGTCCAATTCTATTGGGTGCTGCAAAACCTGTCCACATCTTGACACCGACTGCAACCACACGTCGTGTGGTAAATATGACTGCGTTGACTGTAGCTGAAATTCAACAGTCACAAGAAGGCTAGTATTACTTTAGCGAAAAGCTAAGGTTCTTTACTTGAGAAAACCTCTATTCTGTAGCATGATTGCTTGAAGAATAGAGGTTTTTTTCATGCGAGTTTATTTAGTAGGCGGTGCAGTACGTGATCACTTACTCGGCCACCCCTATCACGAAAAAGATTATGTGGTTGTTGGTGCAACACCTGACCAACTTCTGGCTCAGGGCTATCAACCGGTGGGTAAAGATTTCCCTGTTTTTCTCCATCCCCACACAAAAGAAGAATATGCTTTAGCCCGTACCGAGCGCAAATCTGGTCGGGGTTATCATGGCTTTGAATTTCATACAGATACCAGTGTAACGCTTGAAGAGGATCTGATCCGTCGTGACCTGACCATTAATGCGATGGCTATGGATGAAGATGGCAACGTATACGACCCTTATAAAGGGCAGCAAGATCTAACAGATCGAATATTGCGTCATGTATCTCATGCTTTTGTCGAAGATCCGTTGCGGGTTTTACGCATTGCACGCTTTGCCGCACGTTATAAAGCACTTGGATTTACGGTTGCACCCGAAACTTTGGCACTGATGCAACAACTGGCTGAATCGGGTGAATTACAGGCATTGACGCCTGAACGAGTATGGAAAGAAACCTCTCGTGCCCTGATGGAAAATCACGCCGACGAATATTTCGAAGTGCTACGTGCCTGTGGTGCTTTAAAAGTGCTATTTCCTGAATTAGATGCGTTGTACGGCGTTCCACAACGTCCTGAATATCATCCGGAAATTGATTGTGGCATTCATACCATGATGTCACTACAACAAGCCTGTAAAGCCAACTATTCACTCGATGTACGCTTTGCTGTTCTGGTTCATGATTTAGGAAAAGCCCTCACGCCAACAGAGGAATTACCGCGTCATATCATGCATGAAGAACGTGGCATAAAACCGGTCACCGAAGTGTGTGATCGGCTCAAAGTTCCCACAAATACCAAACAGCTTGCCCTCGCAGTATGTAAAGAACATTTAAAATGTCATCAAGCTTTGAATCTTAAACCGGGCACTTTATGGCGTTTATTACAACGACTAGATGTATTACGCCGTCCTGAACGTGTTGAAGCATATGTTCAAGCCTGTGAATGTGATTCACGTGGTCGCTTAGGTCTAGAAGACCGTGAATATCCGCAATCGCAATATGTGTTAGATGCAATGGAAGTGGTTCGTAGCATTAAAGCACAGGATTTACCACCTGATATTAGTGGTCCTGATATTGGGGAAATGTTGATTCAACGGCGTATTCAAGCAATTGAAGAATTAAAAGCCCGACAGATCGTTGCTGCAGTATAGCTCATAAAAAAAGCTTCTCAAAAGAGAAGCTTTTTTTATGTTAGGAGGATGATAAAAAATCTTCCCTTTGCACAGCAATGCTGCTCACCTTTATAAAGGGAGAGAAAGAGGTCCTCTTTATCACAGAAGGATTCAAGGAGGTTATTTATATCAAGATACCTCCGCAGGGAAAGTAATGACTTTTTCCAGTTTCATCTGTTGCGTCGCAACCATCAATAAACGGTCAATGCCTAAAGCAATGCCTGAACATTCAGTCATATGCGGTAAAGCCGCGAGTAGATATTCATCAATCGGCATCACATGCAAACCGAGCTTTTCACGCTCAAGATTATCTGCTTCAAAACGGGAGCGTAAAATGTCAGCATCAATCAGTTCATCATAGGCATTGGCTAATTCTAAACCTTCAATATAAAGCTCAAAACGTGCTGCAACCTGTTCACCTTCTTCATCAACTTTAACTTTGGCAAGTGATGCCATTTCCGGTGGAAAATCGGTTAAAAATACCGGCGTATCAAAACCCAAACTCGGTTCAACCATATGTGAAAATAACAGGTCGATATAACCCAAGCGATCATCACCCAAATCCAGATTTAAACCCACACGATTACAGCAGCCTTTCAGCTGCTTTAAGCTGGCTTGTAATGGATTGAGATCCAGACGGTCCATAAAGGCATGTTTATAACTTAAAATCGTTGGACGGACTTCGCTAAAACGATGCGTCAAAGTCACATTGAGCAAATCGGTGACTTCAAACATCAGTTCTTTCAAGCTTAAATTGGGGCGATACCATTCCAGCATGGTGAATTCACTATTGTGTTTTCGCCCATGTTCATCATCCCGAAAGACTTTACAGATTTGGTAAATCGGGCCACTGCCACTAGCCAGTAACCGCTTCATGGCAAATTCAGGTGAAGTTTGCAGATAATGGGTGTGTTTACGACCACCGAGATGACGCTGAGTCTGAACTGAGGCTAGATGCACATCTGTTACACCCGCTTGTGACAATATTGGGGTTTCTACTTCAAGCACATTACGTTCAGCAAAAAACTGCCGGATTTGAGCATACATTTTGGCACGGGCTTTTAATGCTTTAATATCGCAGGTGGGTTGATAATTGATGCTTGCTGTATTTGCCATACTCATGCTTTCGGGCCTCCGTGCGCTGCCCATTCACGGCGTAAGGGATAGGTTTTACGCAAATAATCAAAGGCTCTTTGATGCACTTTACCCTCTTTCAAACAGGCTCGCAGGTTGGCATCGTCACGGGCAATATCATAAATGTGAGCAAGATACTGTTTTAGCACCGATTTTAAATCTTGATCTTGAAAATATTGCTCGCAGACCGGCAATTGAGTTTCAAACTGCTTATCTGCTACAAAATTAAAAGTTTTGCAAAAGGCATCGTAAATCATTTGCGTGCCACGTGCTTTGCCTTCCAGACTATAACCCGCAATATGCGGTGTCACTAAACGAATCAGCTTTAACAGTTGTTCCGAAATTTCTGGTTCATGTTCAAATACATCTAAAACTACTGGGCGATTGGTCTGTTCAATATCCGCAATCAGGGCCGTTTCCTCAATCACAGGTCCACGTGCTGAATTAATCAAGATGGCTTCAGGCTTCATTTGTGCCAAAGCATCCGCATTGATCAAATGAAAAGTTGGATGCTCCCCGGTTTTGGTTAAGGGTACATGAATAGAAATGGCATCCGCTGTTTTTAATAATTCTGCTAATTCAACGTGGGTGATATTTTCACAATTCACAAAAGGATCGTGACCAATCACATTCCAGCCGAGCAATTTTGCCATATAAGCCAAACGTAAACCGACATTACCTAGGCCAATAATACCGAGGGTGAATTGTTCATTTCTCTCGATTAAATTCGGTTGTAAATATAGCAGTGCTGTAATCACATACTCAGCAACTGCCTGTGCATTACACCCTGCCGCATTTGACCATGCGATATTGTGTTTTTCTAACCCAGGAATATCCAAATGGTCGGTTCCAATGGTGGCACTACCGACAAATTTTAAATTTGTATCTTGAATAAGTGGTTCATTTACTTGGGTCACAGAACGCACCAGTAAGGCTTCAGCATCCTGTACATCTGCATGGGTTAAAGTCCGCCCTGCTGCTTGTTGAATCTCGCCAAAATCTGCAAAGAAATATTCGGTAAAGGCCAGATTCTCATCCGCAACGATTTTCATAGTACGTTCCAATGACATGAAGACCGCTATGATAACGCTTAGCGGCAAATCTGACTATGCAAGTTAATTATAGAGCTGATGCTTTAAGCGATATAAGTAAATGAATATCCGAAATTTTAATAGCTTTCCTGCTCAGTAAGCCCCAACCAAAATACAATTCCCCCTCCAAAAAAAAGACCAAATCTGGTCAAGAATTCGGTCAAAGGAGCAAATGAAATAGGAGTGAATAATGCTAACTAAGCCACTGCACCATCAATAATACCCTGCGCTTTTAAAGCTCTTAATTCATCCTCAGTTTTAAATTGCGATAAAATCTTTTCAGTATGTTCACCTAACTGTGGTGCAGCATGCTTATATTCAACTGGGGTATCAGATAGTTTCATCGGTGAACCGATCATTTTAAAATGATCATTCAATGGATGTGCGACCTCCACCACCATGTCACGCGCTTGAATTTGTGGCTCATTCAATGCCTCTTCGATTGAGTTAATCACCCCGACCGGCACTTTAACTGCATGAATTGCAGTCACCCATTCTTGGGCATTTTTAGCCAAGAAATATTCCGACAATAAGGGAATCAATTCATCACGATGTTTAACCCGATCCTGATTACGTTGGAACTTTTTATCTTCTAATAATTCAGGCAACCCAATCGCAATACACAAATCTTTAAACTGTTTGTCATTGCCACAGGCAATAATAAATTCTTTATCTTTAGCCTTAAAGGTTTGATACGGCACAATATTCGGATGGTTATTTCCCATACGCTTTGGAGATACACCGGTAGTGAGATAATTCATGCCTTGATTGGCAAGTGTAGCCACCTGAACGTCTAATAAGGATAAATCGATATATTGACCACGACCGGTATGTTGACGTGCCAGTAAAGCGGCCTGAATCGCAACGGTTGCATATAAACCTGTTTGAATATCGACGACTGCAACACCGACTTTTTGCGCACCACCACCGGGTAATTCATCTTTTTCACCGGTGATACTCATCAGTCCAGACATGCCTTGAATAATAAAGTCATAACCCGGTTCTTCTGCACGCGGTCCAGTCTGACCAAATCCGGTAATCGAGCAATAGACCAAGTTCGGATTCAGTTCATTCAAAGACGCATAATCCAAACCGTATTTTTCTAATGAGCCTGCTTTATAGTTTTCAATCACCACATCGGCCGTTTTGGCAATTTCCCGAATCAGTTCCTGACCTTGTTGACTTGCAATATCTATTGCGACCGAATATTTGTTGCGGTTAGCGCATTGGTAATAACCCGATTCACGAGTTGCAGTACCCTGATTATCCAGCATCCACGGTGGTCCCCACATACGGGTGTCATCACCCATTTTGGGACGTTCAATTTTAATTACTTCAGCACCCAAATCTGCCAGAATCTGCCCACACCATGGACCTGCCAGTACACGGCTTAAATCTAAAACGCGAATTCCTTGTAATGCACCCATGTTCTACTCCAAAAGCCAGCAGACGACGCTGCTGGCTATTTTTATTATTTAGCGGTAAGCGTTGTGTCTGTTGTTGCCACGGTACTCGGTGTTTTCTCTTCTGTATCTGTTGCTGTTACCAATGAAGATTGCTGTGGATCATACTGACGTTCACGGATAAACAAGCCTGGAATCACACCGGCAATAAAGTAGGCTGCACCCATCACAATAAATGCCATAGTAAATGAACCGCCTGCCGCAATAATACCGATGGTAGCAGGTGCAATTGCCGCGCCTAAACGTCCCATGTTATATGCACCGCCAATGGCTGTACCACGTACATCGGTCGAGAAAGTTTCCGCCATATACGTTGCATTTACCCCATAAGGAATTCCGTAAAGAAAACCGAAGGTAATTAACAGGTAAGCAATATTAGTTGGCGTGTTAAAAAAGATAATCACGGGTAAAAATGCAGCTGTCGCAACGGTTCCAAAAACAAAGGTTGCCCGACGACCCAATTTGTCTGCCGCATAGCCGGCAATAATTTTACCCAGAATCATTGCTGTATATGCACCGACCATATAGCCTGTTAAAGCTTTGAAGTTCATATTCAGTTCAGTTTCTAAATAGGTTGGCATCCAGTTATTGACACCGTAATAGCCAAACTGCAAAAAGGCAGCGGTGCTCATCCATAACAAGAACATTTTGCGGTGCTGGGTATGTCCAAAGATACGTTTATACACACTTTCAGAAGAAGCTTTGACAGTGATGGCTTCAGTTGTAGGCTCAATTTTCAATTCTTTACGTTTAAACTGTTCAATTTTTGCTTCCTGCCAAGATGCAGGTTCAGGCACAAAACGCATGAAAATCAGCGCGAAGGCAGCCGGAACAATGGTCACATAAAACAGCATACGCCAACCATGATCAGGAATAATTGCCCCTGCCAACAAAGTCGCCACGATATAACCAACGGTTTGACCGGTCTGTAATGTGCCTAAAACAGTGGTACGATACTTGGTTGGTACATATTCAGCCATCAGCGTATTACACGCCATGTAGAGCGAACCCAATCCAAATGCGCCAATAAAACGTAGAGTCATGAACTGCTCATAACTTTGGGTGAATCCCAAAATACAGGTCATGATCGAAAAGAAAACCACAGACCAGGCAATGGTTTTTACCCGGCCAAATTTGTCACATGCCCATCCACCGGTAATTCCGCCCAGCGCCATCCCGGCAAGTGATGAACTTCCCAGCATACCGGCCTGAAATGAAGTCAGGCCAAACTCAGCTTTTAAACTGGTCAAACTGAATGACAACAGCATGATGTCAACACCATCAATCACCAGAGAAATAAATGCAAAAACAAATGCAATTTTCCAGGTGTTTTTATGAATGCGGTGCGCTGTACCTATATTGGAGGGTAATTTTCTACTGAGCGTTCCTGCTCCAGCCTGCCTATCATTATTCATTTCCATATCCCTCATTTTCCCAAATGAGTCATCGGCAGTCTTATTGTTTCTCTACATTGGCCTGAGGTTCTTTATTGTTTTTCTATCATTCCATTTGAACTTTAAGCGTGAAAATGCAAAGATTTACAAGAATGTTTCACGATGAATCCTTTAATTTAAGTTAATTATTAATTTTTTGAGACCAAACATCTCTAGGATGTCCACGAATAGACATCCTGAATTGAAGAATTCAATTAATTACCGAACGCAGCAATACCGGTTTGTGCACGACCCAGAATCAGGGCATGCACGTCATGGGTGCCTTCATAGGTATTGACTACTTCCAGATTGACCAGATGACGGGCCACCCCAAACTCAT
>Ga0308158_10001258_pt1 | contig 28094 bp, 29 predicted proteins | sample PhyBR2_FD_201038 | JGI IMG/M metagenome (GOLD analysis project Ga0308158, IMG submission 201038) | Phyllosphere microbial communities from UC Gill Tract Community Farm, Albany, California, United States - DLSLB.R2 | ecosystem: Host-associated > Plants > Phyllosphere > Unclassified | place: USA... | reverse complement strand
AAATATTGAAAATTGCAAACGGAATGCTCAGGTCTTCTTGGTTGATGGCCTCATCAATGTCAGTGCTGCCGGTCTTGAAGCTATCAATATCCGACTGCAAGAAAATCAGCCGATCAGGATCAAGAGAATCGATATAGCGGTTCATAATCCTGGCGGACAGAGCATCATCCAACGGCACCGGCTTGTAATGGAAGCGCGAAAGAAATTCTGCCGTCAGACGCGCAGCCTGAACCTGTTGCGGTAACGGCTTTAGATCTGGCGGCGAACCTGCTTCAAAAGCGTTTGAGGGCGACGCAATAATTGCAAGGAAAAGGAAGAGAAAACCAAACTTCTTGCGTAACAACTTGCACCCCATTTTCTCGAAGCAGAATATTCAAACCATAATTTATGTGAAACAATTATGGTCTTTTAGCAACCATCGGCGTTCTGATTGAGCACAGAGATTACGATCCATATCAAAATGGCACCCGAGATGCCGCCTTTTCCAGTCCAATAACAAGTCCGGGCGATGGATCCGGGCCAATTAAACGTTGACCACCTTCGGCAATGGCTGGTCCACGCTCATCGCATGATCGAGAACCCGCTGGAGATTCGCGGCATGCCGGAAGTTCGGCTCTAACCCCACACCATCAGCTACGGCTCGGGCAAAGCGCTGATAGTTCGTTTCAATCGGGCTCGCTTCGATTTCACGCCAAACCGGAGTCTCGATATCTTCTCCAATCGAGCCCCGAAGGGTCGAGCCGGTAGGTGTATGAATGACTTCCAAGGCCCCCTTGTCACCGTGAATGCGTAACCGCAATTCGTTAAGATGCCCGGTTGCCCAGCGGCTGGCATGTATGACGCCCAATGCCCCATTCGAACACTCAGCCATCATCACAAAGCTGTCATTCGCATCAAGCACATATTCGCCTATGTGATTGTTATCCGCCTTATCGAAGGTTTTCAGTCGTGCCGATGCGCGCTCGACGTCGCTGCCAATTGCATAGGATGCAAAATCAAGAATATGAATGCCAACATCGCCAAGAACGCCGTTGGAGCCATGGCGCGTGGAAAGCCTCCAGAGCCATTTGCTCTCTGTTTTCCAGTCACCCCATGTTTTCGACACCAGCCAACTCTGCAGGTACGATGCCTCGAAGTGTCTCACCTGGCCAATCTCGCCCGACATCACGATTTCGCGCGCTTTTTCCAAGGGTGCAACATTGCGATAAGTAAGATTGACCATACTGATGATGCCTGCCTGCTCGGCGGCGTCGGCCATTTCACTGGCCTTCTCGTAGCTTTCGGCAAGTGGCTTTTCGCAGAAGATGTGCTTGCCTGCACCAATGAGTGTCATTGATGTCGGATGATGGATCGCATCTGGCGTCACATTTGCAACAGCATCGAAGCGATTCCAATCAAGAGCATCCTCAAGTCGCGTGAAGCGATTGTGGATGTCGTGATTTTCTGAGAAAGCGTCAACGCGTTCCGCTGAAACATCACACGCTGCAACCACTTCGACGCCATCAATGGCTTTGAAGGCCTCGGCATGGTTCTTCGCCATGCCGCCAGTTCCAAGAATAAGAAGACGCATCATGCACCTCACCGATAACCAGCTTCACCCGCTTTATGAAGTTTAGGTCCCTGCTCTACGATCGGCTCCAAAGCCTGGTCTACGGGGACATTTGGCGCTGTGTGAATACCAGTCCAAGCAGGCTGGGGATTGCAAGCCCATTTGACAGAGTTGCGGAGTACAGTCTGAACATTTGCGTCGTGATAGGTCGGATAGGTTTCATGACCGGGACGGAAATAGAAGATATTGCCCGCACCACGGCGCCATGTCAGACCGGAACGGAACACCTCACCGCCCGCAAACCATGAGATAAACACAGTTTCGAGCGGTTCGGGGACTGAAAATTGCTCGCCATACATCTCTTCGTTCTCAAGCACAAAATTCTCATCAAGCCCCTGTGCAATAGGATGGCCTCGGTTCACGACCCAGACCCGCTCACGCTCGCCCGCTTCACGCCATTTCAACGCACAGGGCGTACCCATCAACCGCTTGAAAATTTTGGAAAAATGGCCTGAGTGAAGGACAATCAGCCCCATTCCTTCAAAGACGCGTCTGGCCACGCGCTCAACAATTTCATCTTTTACGCCGCCATGATCTTTGTGACCCCACCAGACCAATACATCGGTGTTGGCAAGGCGTTCCTCTGTCAGACCATGCTCCGGTTCCTGCAAGGTGGCTGTGGTGGCTTCGATATTGCCATCAGCATTAAGAGCGTCTGCAATTGTGTTGTGCATACCCGCCGGATAAATAGCACGGACTGTTTCATTAATCTGCTCGTGAACATTTTCACCCCAGACGATAGTGCGTATAGACACGAGTATTCTCCTTGATTGTGGCCTGTCAGCCCTTGTTTGGATTGAAAGATTGGGATGTAAGCGCCAGTCGTTAAAACAAGTGCCCGAAGACAATTGTTCCCAGAAACGTTCTTTTTATTGGAAAAGTGGCTTTATCCGCCCTCAGCCCGACCATTTTCATCAAATCGATGAATATGCTCGCCAGTCGGCGCAATGGATAGCAAGTCACCCGGTTTACGGATCGACACGCCACTTTCACGAACCACCAGTGGTTCTTCAAGCCCAAGATCAAGATAAACATATGTATCCGAACCCAGGATCTCGGTATGGATCACATGACCATTCCATTGCCCGCCACTCGAAACGATCTGAAGGTGTTCCGGTCGTAGTCCCACCGTATGTGTCCCGAACTGCTCTGCATATTTTCCATTGAGCAAGTTCATTTTGGGTGAGCCGATAAACCCCGCAACAAAAAGAGAATTTGGCTTTTCGTAAAGTTCAAGCGGTGTGCCTATCTGCTCGACCCGCCCATCACGCAGCACGCAGATACGATCAGCCAATGTCATCGCTTCCACCTGATCATGCGTCACATAGATCATAGTCGTGTCTTCCATACTATGATGAAGTTTGGCAATTTCCAGCCTGGTCGCAACGCGAAGTGCTGCATCAAGATTGGATAGAGGTTCGTCAAATAGAAACACCTTCGGATCCCGAACGATGGCGCGTCCTATTGCAACGCGCTGACGCTGACCACCTGAGAGTTGGCGTGGCAAGCGTTCAAGATACGGTGTCAATTGCAACATCTCAGCCGCTTGTTCGATCCGGCGCTTACATTCATGTTTGTCTTTGCCGGCAAGCTGCATGCCAAAGGCCATATTCTGATAGACGTTCATATGCGGGTAGAGCGCATAGGATTGAAAAACCATAGCAATGCCACGTTTCGACGGGCTTAGATTATTAACCACCGTATCGCCGATAGAGAGCCTTCCGGAGGTAATCTCTTCAAGACCTGCTATGAGGCGTAGTAATGTCGATTTCCCACAGCCGGAAGGACCCACAAAAACCATGAACTCGCCGGGACGAATGTCCATGTCCACGCCTTTTATAACTTCAAAATTCCCAAATGATTTGCGCACATCGCGCAATTGAAGCTGTGCCATAATTAGACTCCTATCCCTTCACACCGCCAGCCGTCAGACCGGATACGATCCGCCGTTGGAAGATGAGAACAAGGACGACGAGAGGAACTGTTACGATGACAGATGCGGCCATGATGTTGCCCCATGGGATTTCGAATTGACTGCTGCCAGACAAAAGCGCAATTGCAACAGGAACCGTGCGCTGGCCTGCAGACGATGTAAAAGTGAGTGCAAACAGGAACTCATTCCACGCAGAAATGAATGCCAGAAGCCCCGTTGTCACGAGTGCTGGCCACATGAGCGGCATGAACACGCGCGTGATGATGATCCACGGCGATGCGCCATCAACGATTGCCGCCTCTTCAATTTCTACAGGCAAATCACGCATGAAAGTCGTGAGAACCCAGACAGTGAACGGCAACGTGAAGATCATATAGGAGAAGATCAAAGCCAAAGGAGTGTTGAATATCCCGAGAAAGCGAATGAGTTCAAACAAACCTGCAAGCACCGCAATTTGCGGGAACATCGATACGGACAAAATGGTAAGCAATAACAAACCCCAGCCACGGAAGTTCACTCTAGCGAGTGTGTAGGAGGCCGTGACGGCAAGCAGCAAAGAAATGGCGACGACGATCATGGCAACAAACAAAGAGTTGCCGAGGCTCCGAACAAAGCTGCCCTGAGTCAGGACGCTGGTATAATTGCTTATGGAAACATTCGTCGGCCAGAAATCCACCTCAAAAAGCGCTGTTCCTGATTTGAAACTTGTTATAATCGCATAATAGAACGGAAATACTGCGACAAGAATAATGATTGCAACCAGAAGATAAAAGCCAAACATTTTAAGATGATGCATGCTATTCTCCTCTGCCGCCGATATTCACGCGCCCAAAGAACATGTAGAGCACAGTGACGGCTGCGATGATGAGGAACAACATCGTTGATGCGGTTGCACCATAAGCAAACTTATCGAAATCGAAGAGATTTTCGCGGGCGAAAACAGACATTGTTTTGGTCTGCGCGTTGTTGGGTGTCAGTACATAGATCAGGTCGAAAATACGCAAAGCATCAAGCATGCGGAAGATGATCGCAACCATCAGCGCCGGACGAATAAGTGGTAACGTCACCCGCCAGAACACTCTCAATGGATGGACCCCATCGATTTTTGCAGCCTCATAAACGTCCGATGGAACCATCTGTAATCCCGCAAGAATAAGCAGAGCCATGAATGGCGTGGTTTTCCAGACATCAACGATCAGGATCGCAATCATCGCAGTGTCAGGATTTGCCGTCCAAGCAATTTTTTGGCTGATAAGACCGAGATTGAAGAAGATATGGTTGAGGATGCCAAATTGATCGTTAAGCATCCAGCCCCACATTTTGGCCGAGACAATTGTCGGAATGGCCCACGGTATCAGGATTGCTGCTCGCACAAGGCCTCGTGCGGGAAATCTCGCATTAAGCACCAGTGCTACGATCAACCCGAAGAAAGTTTCGAGACTAACCGAAAACAGTGTGAACTTGATCGTATTCCACACAGCACCCCACCATGCTGGGTCAGCGAGAAGGCCACGATACACGGTACGCCCACTTTTTAACGTGACCCAGGTGAAGTAGTTTTTAAAACCGACAAACTCCGCCGTTCCAAGACTTGTGAGCGATGCATTGGTGAAACTGAAATAAATGGTCCTGAGCAACGGCCAGCCAGCCACAAGGGCCAGAACAATCAGCGTTGGCGCAAGGAACAGCCAGGCCGAACGAATGCGTTGCTTATGCAAGTCCGAATGTTGTCGACGATCATTCGTCGCACTTGGAGCATCAACAAAAGTATCCGTCATAATCTTCCTCTGGGGAGGCCTGCTCTGAAAATTCTGCGTTCGGATCGCTTGGGAATTGATCCGAACGCCGCTTGATAAGTACTTACCAGCCGGAGCCTTCAAGCTCTGTCAGGTCGACCTCAAGCATTTCAAGGTTTTCAGCAGCCGTACCACTACCCGAAAGGGTCTTATGCACGGCAGTCCAGAATTTGGATGACACTTCGTTGTATTTAACTTTTGTCGCAGCCGAAGGACGCGGCACTGCATTTTGAAAAATAGGTTTCCAATTTGCCATGAATGGCTGCGCCGCTATAATTTCTTTATCGTCGTAAAGTGATTGAATGGTTGGCAAACGTGAGATTTCCAGGGCCTGCACCTTTTGAACCTCAGGTGAAGCCAAATATTTCACCAAGGCAATCGCTGCATCCTGTTTTGTGGAATATTTTGATACAGCTAGGTTCCATCCACCAAGCGTAGAGGATGGAGGTTCGCCTTCGGCACCAGCAGGTAGAGGCGCTACATCAAACTTGCCTTTTACATTGCTATCATCATTATTGCCCAACGCGTAGGCATAGGGCCAGTTACGCATGAACACGGCATTACCAGTCTGCCAGACGCCACGGGATTCTTCCTCCTGATAGGCGAGAACGCCCTGCGGTGAAATCGAGCCGATCCAGCCCTTTGCACGATCAATTGCCGCGGCTGCCTGTTCGTTGTTGACCGAAATCGTTCCGTCGGCCTCTACAATCTGCCCACCGCCTGAAGACTTGATCCATTCGAGCGCATTACAAGTCAGGCCTTCGTAAGCATTGCCCTGAAAGACGAAGCCCCATAGGTCCGATTTGCCGTCAGCCCGTTCTTTTTCCATGATTTCCTTGGCTGTGACAGTCATCTCGTCCCACGTCTTTGGAACAGATTTTCCGTATTTCTCCAAAAGATCCTTGCGATAAAAAAGTGCAGGCGCGTCGGTATAAAACGGCAAGGCTACCAGCTTACCATTTACTGTCTGGGACGCGATGATTGAAGGAAAATGGGTTCCAGTTACGTCTTTTGTGGCTTCGGTCAGATCAATAAACTGGTCAGATAGCTGCGGTGCCCAAACCACGTCTGTCTGATAAACGTCGATATCCGCATTACCTGCGGCCAGCCATAGCCGATACTGGCTGAACTGTTCGCTGCTCGATGGCGGCATGGAAACAATATGAACTTTGTTGCCAGTATCCTTTTCGAATTTTTCAATCTGATCCTGTAAAAACTTAATATTGTTCCCGGTGGAATTGGCTGCAATCGAAATTTCAGCTGCATGAGTGGCGGCTGTGGTAAAGCCAAATGCCACACATGCGGTCAGTATGCCCTTAAGAGCTTTCATTGTTCCCTCCTCCCATCCATTCAGCAAGCGGTTGTCGAAATCGAAAACGGTTTGGATTCCAAAAAGGTTGCAGAAGGCCGCAAATCTGTCAAGTCGCTCTTTTGCAGAAATAAGAAACCCAAACATCATCTATTATTATGATTATTTATCAATATGATAAACTAAATCACGCCAACTGACTGAAGTTCTCAAGCTCACCTTATGCGATTTAATATCGTCTGAATTTTAGTCATACTTGAAATCGGTTTGGTTCTGTTTCATAGTCCAGTCAGACAGCTATCCGTAATAAGGGAACCCCAATTGTTAAACGTACGGAAGCAACTATAATCCGCCACCTTATCTGTGCTCCAAACCGTTAGATCAAATGAAACTTCGTGAATTTGCCAAACACCTAGGGCTCTCCGCTACAACTGTCAGTCGTGCACTCAGCGGCTATCCAGAGGTTGCCGAAACGACACGCAAACGTGTTAGAGACGAAGCAGTGCGGCTGGGTTATCGTCCAAATGTCAACGCCGTGCGACTTGTAACTGGTCGGGCCGGCGCCATTGGCGTTGTGATGGGACGAAATAGCGAATTTCACTTCGCCGAATTTATGCGCGGTATGGCTGAAAGGCTCGGTCAAGATGAGGTGGATATCCTAGTCAGTCCGATATCTAATAACGGTACCGAAGATGAAGTAGAGCTCTGCCGGCGCCTTGCCACCAGCCGACGGGTGGACGCCATAATAGTGACTTCTCCCAAGCCGAATGATGAACGCATTCGCTTGTTAAATGAACTCGGCATGCCTTTTCTCGTTCACGGTCGTTCAAAAATCGATATTCCACATGCATGGCTTGATATCGATAATGAAGGCGCGGTTTATCGTTCCACCGCCCATCTGCTTGATCTTGGCCACCGCCGTATCGCTATGATCAATGGTCGCCAAGGCTTTACGTTTTCACTTGATAGGGACATCGGATACCGCAAAGCACTCGAAGAAAGGGGAATTGAATTTGACCCAAATCTTGTTGAGCACGGCGACTTCACAGACGAGATCGGTTACCGGTTGGCGCGGAGACTGCTCGAAAACGATTTAAGGCCTACTGCTTTTGTCGCAGGTTCGATGATGACCGCTTTGGGCATCTATCGAGCTGCACGTTCCTTTGGTTTAATGATAGGTCGAGATATTTCCGTCATTGCACATGATGACGTGATTTCATTCCTGAGCGCTGATAATATGGTGCCATCACTCACAGCAACACGGTCATCAATGCGCGCTGCTGGTAAACGTTGCGCAGACATGCTCATGGATATTCTCGATGACAAAGCCCCAGCTGACATTCACGAGCTCTGGCCCGTTGAACTAGTCTTAAGAGAAACAGCCACTCGCGTACCGGAGGGCAAGATCAATTTAAGCATCTAGCATTTGTTATCCGAAATGTGAGCCCCCCGGCAAATTTGCGAACTCGGTCCGTCAGTTATCAGGTCTTCTTGCATCCAGATGAATTCCATGGACCATCCCAGCGACGAAACCATTAAACTCGAAAGGCGAACACCGTTAGAAACAACTGGAGTGTGCAAGGCTCCATGACCGCACCTTGATTTTAATCGTTTGGTTCATATCCACGTTCAAAGAACGCCACTTTTCCAATCACCAAAGAATAAAAGAACCCGTCGGAGGTTTCGCCGGGTTCGTGAATAACGATAATTTTAATCTTTAGCCGCAACGATCACGACTTCAATCAATCGTTTTGGATCCTCAATATCCCCCACGCCTATAGTGGCGCGCGAAGGCAGTTCATTCCTAGCCCCCCTGCCCGCAGATTAGCTTGATATTCATTTCGTCATGCGTAATCTGCTCTCCCCGCGCATTATCGATCTTGTTGCAGCACAGCAAGTCGATATCGGTTTGAGTGTACTGCCATTCGAGACTCCGGATGTTGAAGCAAAACGTCTACTACGCTTCGAAATGGTTTGCATATTGCCAGCCGGTCATCCCCTTGCAGACAAAACCGTCATTGATCTGCAAGATTTGGACAACTATTTCTTTATATCTCGGGCCCGCGACCACTGCTCGCTGATGACGAATGACTGCACTTTCCCGATCAAAGACGTACAAAGGAAGCCCCACCATCCGAGACCACCAGCGGTTTTGTGGCCAGTGGGCGGTGTGTCGATCATCCCCTCTTTTGTCGGTTCGGATTTTGCTCCCGATACACTGATAAGACGACGTATCTTTCCCGAAAATACGACCGATCTCTGGCTGCAAGTAAATTCATTGACTTTCTTCGGCGGGTCGTCCCACTGTCTGATATCCGTCAATAAAAGCGACAACAAAAGTTATTTCCGCCTCTTTAAGCACCTCTATGCTCCCTTCACCTAAGTTTTATCGCCTATTAGCATGTGGAAATCCAATTCTTCGATGAACCATTTGGTGCAGAAACCGTTGTGAGAGTGCATGGCACGTTTCAAAAGGCGGTTTACATTGGTTCATGAAAAAGCAACCGCGCAACGACAGTTGCGAGAATCTCTGCCTTATTGGCAGACGACCCCGCGTATCACTGTCAGAACAAAGCAAGCTCTATCCAAAAGACATTATGATGTAGTGATTGTTGGTGCGGGCATCAGTGGGGCACTGGTGGCTCAAGCCCTTGCAAACGGTAAGAGAAGCATCGTGATAATTGACCGCCGAGCGCCAGTACTCGGGAGCAGTATGGCAAGTACTGCCATGATCCAACACGAAATTGATGTTCCTCTTTTCAAGCTCAAGAAATTTCTCAATAAAGAGGCCGCAGAACGGATTTGGCTACGCTCTGCACAATCGGTCAAATCACTCATGTCCATGGTCCATGAGCATAGTATCTCATGTCATTTACAGCCCAAAAAAGCCCTGTATCTTGCCGGTGATGAACATGGGATGCGAGCCTTGGCCTCCGAAGCTGAAGCACGAAACGCTATTGGAATTGGAGCTACCTTTCTTGATAACCAGCAACTCAAAGAACAATATCGAATCGATAGAACTGGCGCGATCGTAAGTGAAGTTTCCGCATCAGCGAACCCGGCTCAACTCACTGCTGGTATTCTTCGCTTAAGTATCAAAAACGGCGTCGAAATCGTTCAGAACACTGAGATTTCTGATTTCGTCAGCCTGTTGGACAAAGTTGCTTTATCGACTTCGTCAGGCGCTATAATTATTGCTTCTAGCGTAATCTTCTGCACCGGATACGAATTCTTGACGGTAGTGGCTAACAAAAATCATCAAATCATGTCGACCTGGGCTCTGGCGAGCACGAAAAACGTTCAGCTACCTACCTGGGTAGCAAATCATCTAGTGTGGGAGGCATCAGATCCTTATCTATATTTTCGTACTGCAGAATATGGTCGGCTTATCGCCGGTGGCGAGGATGAAGCGTCGGAAGACGCTTATCTGGATAAGCAGAAGTTAGTGAAGAAGAGCAATAAGATAGCGCAGAAAGTGAAATCTCTTCTTGGATGTGAGGTTGGAGAGCCGGAATATCGCTGGGCTGCAGCATTTGGTTCCACCCGATTTGGTATTCCTATGATCGGTTCTGTTCCTGGGCATCCAAACGTCTACGCAGCAATGGGATACGGCGGAAACGGCATAACTTTCAGCAAAATTGCAGCTGAAATCTTATCTGCTCAAATTGATGGCAGGCCAGATCGGGATGCAGACCTGTTTCCTTTCCGATAGATTGCTAAACCTTTTTGACCGATAAAGTACTATCTCCCCCGTTTACGGACGCGCATGATAACGCTTACTCTCGACTTTTAGGAACAAATTCCAAACTCGATAGGTTTCTGGTTAAGGTGAAGGAACATGATCAACAAGGCTACCCATTCAGCGCTGCTCACAACCAGCAGAGGTCATCAAACTTGCTACGGCATGCCTGAAGAGGAGGGTTTTGGACAATAAGAAAATAAAAAAGCCCGGCGCACCATTTTAATATGGCGGCTTAGCATCTTGGGATTTATTGCGATTTGCTATACGGCGAGGTGAGTAGGCGACTTGTTTTAAACTATACACCAAGACAGGATGAGTGATGACTAAAAATCAACATATTACAGACCCGTTGACACAAGACAGTGATGTTAAATACCTGACGGAGAATTCCGATCTGTCGCCATTGCAGGCAAAGGAGCTAATAGAAAAAGTTGGTCGCGACCGCACCAAACTTCTTCAAGAAGCCCAAAATTACAAGGCAGAAAGTTGAGAAATTAATCAGTGGCTCCAACGAGCTTTTCGCTAAGCAATGGGATGGATTTCTCCGCGATGAAGCAGGTGGCTATTGCAAACATAGCTGCGCAGTTGCTTTTTCTGCTCAGCGGAGAAACCGATTTTCAAATCCTGATCCAATGCCCATCCCGCACCCGGGCGGGCCACGCCGTGGGTTATCGCTGACGGCAAAATAATGCAGCACATACAAAAACGGTCAATCATCCTGCCCTTTATGGCCTGCGGTGGAATTAAGGCATGGACGGCCTCACGTGCAACCACCCAGTCAGCATCTGGCATCTTCGTCTGCATTGTTGATGTGGTATGAAAACGACGCCTTATCAATCACGAAAATTCCTATTTGCAAACTCACAGAAGTTAAACGTGCGGCAATCCGTCCATACCGGCTCATTCAAAGTCGATGAGTATCTACAAGTTGTGAAGCGGAAAAAATCATATAAGCTATGCCTCATGAAATCTGCGCACCGCCGCAACAAAATACTGTTCGTAATAAATTCGCGGAGGAGTTTAACAGCGTGAGTGGTGAAACAGCGGATCAAAGCAGCTCGGATCGAAAAACTCCCGAGCCCTCTAAAAATGGCGGAAATGAACACTCTCCCCATTCGGTTAAATGTCAAACGCTGCTTGACACTATTGATTGGCTGAATAGTCCGCTGGGACCATTGAAAGATTGGCATCCAGCTTTACGAGCAGCGATAGACCTGGCTTTGCCTGCTGACGCACAAATTGTTATCTTCTGGGGACCAGAGTTCATCGCACTCTATAATGATGCTTATAGTCCGACGATCGGCAACAAGCATCCTCAAGCATTTGGTCGGCCCGCAATTGAAAATTGGAAGGAGCTTTGGAGCGATCTGGAACCCTTGCTTGCTAACGTCCTTAACACAGGAAAAACTTTTTCAGCACAGAACCGCCCCTTCTATATTGAGCGATATGGCTATCCGGAAACTGTTTATTTTGATCTGTCATACTCACCTATCGGCAATTCAAAAAGCGGCGCACTCGGGGTACTGTGTATTGTCAATGAGACAACACAAAGAGTAGCCGCTCAACGATTGCTCGCGGAAAATCAAGAGAGATTGGAGCTTCTTTTTTCCCAAACCGATGCGGGCATCGCGCTGAGTGAGAAAACTAGTAATCTAGTCAAAGTTAATCAACGCTTGTGTGATATCACTGGCTACTCTGAAGATGAACTTCTTTCGAATTGCATGCAAATTATTCTTGCGCCCGAAGATCGTGACGAAACAGAGCTTTTACTGAAAAAACTATTCTTGCAGGCGGAGAGTTTCGTTCAGATTCAACGAGCAATAAATAAAAATGGTTATATCGTTCCTGTAAGCCTCTCTGTAAGCCCGGTACGCGATAACAGGGGTATCGTCACTCACGCCATCTGGACAATTCTTGATGTTACGGAACAGCAACGCGCCCAGGAGCTCGAGAGCCAACTTGCAGCAATTGTGGCTTCTTCACACGATGCTATCCTGAGTACAGATCTGGATATGAACGTGCTAAGCTGGAATGATGGGGCTGAACAGCTTTATGGATACCGGGCAGAAGAAATAATCGGGAAAAAAGTAACCATGCTCTTGCCATTGGACAGAGCAAATGAAGAGACTGATATTCTTAATAAGATCTCTAGTGGATTGCGGGTGGCGCCCCATGAGACTGTGCGTCTCCATAAGAATGGCAATCGCCTCGATGTGCAGCTGACAGTGTCTCCTGTTAGAAATGGGCTGGGTAAAATCATTGGTGCTTCCAAAACCGCCCATGACATTAGCGACAAGAAGAAAGCCGAGCGTCTGCAAAAAGCTATTCTTGGTGAAATGAAACATCGCATCAAGAACGTCCTTGCAACTGTACAGGCGCTTGCGAGACAAACATTTCGTGAGCAATCTCAACAAAGTGGATACGAGGCTTTTGAAGCCCGACTTTCAGCCATGGCACGTGCTCATGACATTCTAACGGCTGATGGCTGGCAAAGCGCGGAGCTTCACCTTATTGTCGAACAGGCGCTTCTGCCTTTCGGCACAAACAACTTTACCATTAAAGGGCCCGCCGTTGTGGTCTCATCGCGAGCTGCAATGGCTTTTTCACTTGGACTTCACGAACTTGCTACCAACGCTGCAAAATATGGCGCGCTTTCAGTTCCTGACGGCAAAGTCGAAGTGATTTGGAGTATTGAAGATCAATCGCCGGCGATATTTGAATTCCATTGGCTTGAAAAAGGTGGCCCGCCGGTGAGAGCTCCCCAGCGGAGGGGGTTCGGATCGAAACTCATCGAGATCGTTCTTGCATCAGAAGTGAATGGCACTGTGAAGATCGACTACAATGTTTATGGCTGTTCGTGCCATCTCACAGCCCCGGTCTCGGGTATTTTACCAGACGATTTATGATCACAATCAAACGGAGAGCTTCCCGAAAAGAATAAAACATTTTCGGAGTGCTCTCATAAATAGTGCCTTTCGCCACAGCTGTTTCTAATACACTCCACTCAGAAAATGAAGCATTAAGGGATCGCTCGATCCGCCATCCGGTGCGCTTCAGATAATGGCAAACTTGCAATCTGGCTTGATCACTGGACTTTAAGCATATATAAATAGGAAATGTCTGATCATTCGTCCCGCTCGTCATCACCACCTGAACTGCCAATGGATGCGTTAAGCGAGGTCTTGCGAGACTTTCGCTTGAATGGCGTTAACTACGGCCGCTGCGAACTTCGGCATCCATGGAGCATTGCCTTTCCACAACAACAGCTGCTTCGTTTTCACTTTGTCAGCCGAGGCCCATGCTGGATTCATACTGAAAAGCAAGGCTGGCAGGAGTTGCGTGATGGCGATCTGGTGTTGCTGCCACAAGGTGTCCCCCACAGGCTGGCTAGTGCGCCGGACATTGTCGGCGACTCGCTCTTGGATTGCCAGATAACCAGATTGGAAAGCAAAGTCTGCGAGGTGGTGCGGGAAGGATCGGGCGCGACCAGCACACTTTTCTGCGGCTCCATGGCCTTGGGTGCCTGTGCGCTTAATCCCTTGATCACTTTAATGCCGCCCATAATCAAGGGCTGCGATGTGGCTGGCAACGACCCGATCATTGGTCCCTTGCTAGCTGCTATGACCGCGGAGACCGCAAAACCTCAGATGGGCAGTGCAACTATTTTATCACGCATGGCAGATCTATTGACAGCCCGGCTCATCCGTTGCTGGGTCAATTGCACCGGAGCTTCAACCACTGGCTGGCTGGCCGCCATCCGAGACCCTCATATCGGTCGGGTATTGGCTGCGATGCATCGAGACCCCGGCTATAACTGGACGCTGGAAAACCTTGCACGTCTGGCAGGCCAATCGCGCTCGGTTTTCGCCGAACGCTTTAGTATGATATTGGGCGAAGGCGCAGCACACTATCTCGCCCGTCTTCGCATGCAGCTTGCTCGGGAATTGTTGGGACAAAACGGCATGTCAGTTGCCGAGGTTGCTACCCGTTTGGGCTATGAATCCGAGGCCTCTTTCTCTCGCGCGTTTAAACGCATCACAAATCTTTCGCCTGGCGTGGTACGTCGCACAATTTCCGGACGAACAGACATGCAATTCGGATTTTAAGATACATATAATCCGAAATTATTCGTTTATGAAGTTCTCCACTCTCTGGAGATATTTCAATGACGGATACAACACTACAACTTGACGACACTAGAACCGAGCTTGATACCGCCGCACCGGCAGCATGGAGCGCGGCAACTTGGCTCGCGGTCCTTTCAATGGCGGCCACCAGCTTTGCCTTGGTTTCCGCAGAGTTTTTGCCGGCTGGTCTGCTGACACCAATGGCGCGCGATCTAGGCATCACCGAAGGGACCGCCGGTCAGGTCGTGACTGCCACTGCGTCCGTTGGCGCCGTAACAGCGATGTTAAGCAATGTCCTTATAGGACGATTGAATCGCAAGATCGTGCTGGTTAGTCTTAGTGCCCTGGCGATTGGCTCCAATATTCTTGCGGCGTTGGCAACCGACTTCTGGCTATTATTGTTGGGGCGAGCAGGCCTGGGCGTCGCGCTTAGTGCCTTCTGGGCGCTTTCAGTTGCAGTCGTCGCGAGACTGGTTGGTACCAACGCAACCGGTCGGGGTATGGCTATCGTCACTCTTGGCGTTTCGCTGGCTACCATCGCCGCACCGTCAATGGGCGCATTGATTAGCGACTGGCTGGGCTGGCGCAGTGCAATGGCCATGACCGCCGGGCTGGCCGCGCTTGCGATGCTGCTTCAATGGATCAGCCTACCGACCCTACCTGCCAGCGCAAGCAACAGTCTTGTCGATGTTCTTCGATTGACACGCCGACGAGGTATTCAACTCGGAATGCTAGCAATTCTTTTGTTAATGACCGGTCACTTTGCTGGCTCCGTCTATGTGCGCCCCTTCCTCGAACAGGTAACACTTCTTACCACCGGTCCGATCGCCCTAGCCTTGCTTGGCTTTGGGATCGCCGCTGTGATCGGCAATATGGCCGGGGGCCGCATGGCCGATACCAATATCCGTTCAGCCCTTGTAACCACAGCTGCATTAATGGCATTGGCCGCGTTGGCTTTGGTGCTCTGGGGGGTACATATTGTTGTTGCCTTTGGCTTTGCCACCTTATGGGGTTTTGCCTTCGGCATGGCACCAGTTGTGTTGCCAACCAACCTGTCCCGCGCAGCCCCTGACGCGCTAGAGGCAGCCGGTAGTCTAATGGTTACCTCCTTCCAGATTGCCATCACTATTGGAGCGGTTGCTGGTGGCTATGTCGTTGACACCTTTGGTGCCACGGCACCTTTAACTCTCACCGCTATTCTTGCAGCAGCAACAGCTGTATTGGCGCTGCTACAGCCTCGCAACGAGGTTGCACTCCAGCGGTAAGTCTGTCCAATCGACAGAAGATGCGCCAGCAACCTGTCGCATCTTCTGGACGCCGCCCGCAGTCGCGTCCCTTCTTCCCATAAGGCCTACCTTCAAAACCGCACAAGACCTAGTAGGCGATTTTTGCATCCGCCCGCGCTCGATGTTTTCGAACCTATCCTTTGCCAGACAACATGTAGAAAATTCAAACTCCTCTGTGGTGAGCTACGGGACAATCAGCGATTAATGTGCTCACAAATTCCGTTTTCGGGGGAAAAGCAAGCCCTCCAAAAATATCCGAAACGCTTTTACAGCACGTTTTGAAGTCGTTTCGGGTTCGCTGGAATTAGCAATCCATTGCGCTGCACTGCTGCTTGCAGCATTAATCAGTCGCGCTCCTGCCTCGGTATCAATTTCGATTATGATTCCATTTGCAAGCAACCCATCAAGGCTTTGAGTTACGGCTTTGATGCAGCCGCTGGCGTTTGGCCATCCTGAGGGATCACCAAATACCGCGGGGCCATCACGGAACATGATGCGTTGTATCTCGGGTTCAAGTGCCATTTCAATATAGGCTGCATTTTCGTCAACGAAACCCTGCCAGGGATCGACAGCATTATTGGAAATTGCGCGCAATCTTGTTGCCATCTCGAGATCAATTTCGTTGATTACGGCTTGCAGGAGGCCTTTCTTGTCGCCGAAGTGATGATAAAGAGCCCCCCGTGTTAGCCCGGCCGATGCTGTGAAATCATCCATCGATGCCTCCGCATATCCCACGGTGCCAAAGGCCTTGCGGCCCGCAGCCACTAGTTTTGCCTTTGTTTCGACAATCATTTCGCTCCGCGGTTTCCGCATAGCCGCTCCTTTATTCTGATACGCCACGTATATTAGTTGACATACGTCACGTATCAACTATTTAATTAACATACGCACCGTATGTAATTGTGTATGTCGTCGTTTTTAGAGGCTCCACCGATGTCTAACCCATACCGAGAAATTTTCAGCGCTCCCGGCGCTGTGCGCTTTTCAACCGCTGCATTCTTCGCACGTCTGCCATTTGCAATGGCCCCTGTGGGTATTGTCGCCATGCTCGCGCAGACCCATGGAGAATATTGGCTTGCGGGAGCAGTGTCTGCCACGTTTGCGTTGACCAATGCATTTGTGGCACCACAAATATCCCGGCTCGTCGACCGATTTGGTCAAAGCCGTATCGTAATACCGACTACCATTATTGCAGTAATAGGCTTTGTCTTTCTGATCGTCGCGACAAATCAGAGTTGGCCGAACTGGACACTGTTTATCTCGGCATTCTTTGCCGGTTCCATGCCCAGTATTCCCGCGATGGTGCGGGCAAGATGGACGGAAATTTTTCGTAACCGCCCCGAATTGAATACCGCTTTTGCGTTCGAGTCTGCCGCAGATGAACTTGTTTATATTTCAGGAGCTTCACTTTCAGTTGCATTGGCGGTCTCACTTTTCCCGGAAGCTGGAATGCTTATCAGCACAACTTTTCTAGCAGCAGGTACAATTGCCTTCCTTCTGCAGCGCTCAACTGAACCGCCGGTTCGCGCGATCGATCAAACTATTCAGCGGCGCTCGGCAATCTGGTCCCGTCCGGTTCAAATTATAACGTTGGCACTCATATTCGTCGGGTCTACATTTGCAACGGCGGAAGTTAGCGCCGTGGCAATTACCAGAGAACTCGGTCAACCCAAAGCAGCCAGCATCGTTATTGGTGTCTATGCCATCGGTTCGTTTATTGTCGGAGTAACGCTTGGGGCACTCGCACTTCGCATGCCTCTGCATCGCCAGTTGATGATTGCAGTCAGCGTGCTGGCGCTGACTGCTCTACCGCTACCCTTTTCGGGAACATCGACTTTGGTTCTCGCAATGGCTGTATTCATCAGCGGTGTTGCCATTTCTCCAACGTTCATTACCGCTTTTGGATTGATTGAACGTCGTGTGCCTGAAACCATGCTGACCGAAGGAATAACCTGGGTCATGACCGGGATTGGAATAGGAATGGCGTTTGGTGCATTTGTTGCTGGCTTAATTGTCGACCGTTTTGGTGCGGAAAATGGTTTTTGGGTGTCCGTAGTGGCCAGCTTTATGGCTACTGCAATCGTTGGGCTTGGCCAGACCAGTCTTTCGGGAGAGACCAAAGACGAGACATGCAGCTCTTCTTGTGTGGTTGAACCCGGTGAATGAGATTGCAAATCCCGGACCCGTCATCAAATAACGTTCATAAAGAAAGATGCCTCAACAAACACGTTAATGCCTGAGCTAAATTGGTGCCAAAGCGTGAAAAGAGCAGCCCACCAGTCGGCGTTGGTGCGAGGATGATCATGCTGCACCTAGGCGTTCGGATTTTTCTCTTTCGAAAGAACATTATGGCAGTCCATGTATAACGGCGAAGCAGCAGGATCGGAGATTTGCTGTTATACACCGCCGGCTGGGCTGACCATGATATGCTCTCAAAAAGCTATAACGATGCGGCATCCTCTAAAGCGGTGGTCTATATTCGATCCGGGGGCGTCAATAGTGCTTATTAGCATTCTGATTTTGGCACAGGCTTTGACGAGGCTGCTTATATCTAGAAGCACAGGCTAATGTGCGCCTGCGTCGGTCGATCCCATCAGCAACGCAGCGCTCGACTTCGTGTACTTCGCGCAGAACCTTATGGCAATTTGAATGATGTTCAAGTAATGGCCCTACTCACTGACAGCAACTGTCCACATGACAATCACATAGGAGATGAACAGACCACTTGCTATGAACAGTTTGGCTTCCACGCGACCGTATTGAAATTGATCGGAATGGTTTGCTGCGTAAAATCACAATCGTGATCTGTTAATGTTGGTTCATAAGACTGGTCCCGAATAATATGATTGTTTGAACGTTTTCTTTCGTTTATGACTCAGATATTCGGAGTTCTTCATGAAATCATTGTTCACATCTGTTTGTGTATCGGTTCTGGTTCTTGCGTCTAGTTCTGCATACGCATTTGATGCTCAGAAAGATTGCTCTACTTTGAAGCAGATCGTCAAAGAATCGAAGACAAATTTCAAGAATGTCGCAGCCGATGTAGCGCCTCAAGATATCGATGTGTATCCATCGAAGCTTTCTTTTACGGGCAGCAAAACTTGTCGCCTCACTCTCCGCACGAAAGCGTCGTCAATCATTTGGTCTTGCGTGTTGGAAGATACCACAGTGAAAGCGGTGGCTGCTTTTGTAACACAATGTGTTGGCAAACGTGAAACGCCCGATCCCAGTTATCAAAATGCTGGCGCCAAAGTCTTCCGATTAAAGCCCAAGGCTCCTGCCGAAATAATTATTTCGGAACTGGATCGTGGATTTATCTCTTTGCAAGTTAGAGCGTTGAAAACAGCATCCCCTGTTCCTCAACCCTGAAGGTCATTGCGGGGCGACTTCGCGGTTCAGCAACGCTGTTCCAGACGGCTTGGACAACGACGGCAGACTTCGCTCAGTCAATGTATTTTATCGTCTCGGACATCGTTATCGCTGAAGGGTGGGGCTCATCAGGAGAGGCTTGCTGAAAACCTCCTCAGCCACTTTATTCCTCGGGAACGCGTACATTTGGCGCCTTTCTACAAACGAAATGAGGGCCTAAAACTTACAGTTTTTTAAGACGTAACGCGCGATTGTGACGAGGGCTGGCCGATCAAACTCGCCGGTGACGGTAATGAACGCTGTGCGCTATGATCTTGCTGGTCCAGTACTGGGAATGGTCGCCCGCAACTCAAACGGGCGACAACCAATTAATAGGTCCAACCGGGTAAGCCTCACCAAAGCGTTCTCGCCGTACCTGGCAGTCAATTACTGTGCACCAGGTAGCCCGTTTGAATAGGCTTCCATTTCAGTGGCAAACACCCACCCTTGTGGGCAGCCACGGTAGCTGTTCTGACTGTCAGGTTGACAGCTGGACATCGTCTTTTGGAAGTTTTCTGGAAGCAATCGAGGCCTCTTGCACAGCTCTTCGCCTTTACACTCCGGACCGTGGTCCATAGGGAGCGCCATGACGTAGTATTCTGTATCTGTCGCGTTCACTTGTGCGGCAGCTTTTATGCAAACCAATTGCTCGGGAGCCAACACTCCCTCTGTTTTACCTTCCGTACCAGTTGTGGCGACATCTTTCCGCAAAGATACCGGTTTGTCGCTTATTCGACCAAAGTAAGCTGCAATTGCACAATCGCTATAGATCCGTACGTTGTAATAATCGCCGCTTTCGATATTGCCGGCAGTGCAATCCTCATTTCCATTTGCGTCGCAAATGATGCCAGCCGAGCGCTGCAGTTCGGCACGCTCCGTAGCAGACAGATCTCCCGAATTCGATGATGTCGCCAGTGCATGAGACGACAACAGGAGTGCCAAGCTCAGAGCACAAGTAGTTCCGCACGACCATGTTTTAAAATTGATCACTCTCGAACTCCAAAGATGTTATTTGCGCCAGCGGTATGCCCGAGAATTGCTACCCACCGCCAGCCTTGCCTCTTGAGAAGATAATTCCCGCTGAAAGAAAAACTATTGTAGGCAAAAAGATGATAGATCGGTGAAATTCAGCATCTTGACGCGAAGATTTGTTAACTGAAGATATGCTCGTTGGTCAAGTCGGGATCGCAGTGAGGTTTATGCACCCGCGCAATAAGGCGGAAAGCAGGATAGCCACCTATCCATTTCATCAGTCACAATTGCCTAAATCAGCGGCTTATTCCAATGTCGCTGTTGTCGCACTAGCGGCAAAGATGGCGCGAACCGTGTGGGTCTTGCTCCACCACGAGCGAGGCTACAAGAGCATGCCGGTTACATCCTAGGGCATATAAAACACGCGCATGGCGAAACACCGCCGAGCGCGATGAACTGCGAGTGGTAAAAGGAAGATGGCCTGACAGTCGATCGGCGTCCCGAAAACCTCCGGCGCAAAATGGCCTTCGAGGCCGGCCCCTTTATGAGGATCAGGACGCGCGGATCTCCATCTTGGCAGAGGCCAGTGCGCCAACATGCCCGATACGTTTGTGCAGACTGTTCACACCATCATCCAATTGTCCCTTGCAACGGGGCGGGGGCCATGCGTTTCGCGCATGTGCGCATAAACACGCTTTATGATATCTTCCGTAATGCCCACATAGCGCGTAGTTCCATCAATCACACAGCTATTTTGACCGGTGTCGGTTAACTTTACGGTACCCATCGCAACAGTAAAAGCCGATGAGACTGCCCGACGTCTGACTAGCATTTCCTATCACCGGACGGGGTCAATGAGACCGCAACGCTCGCTCCAATTTTCTTGCGGCGTGGAACGCGACCATAAACACTGAGACTTCAGCAAGATGCTGATGTTCCAGGTTTCATAGCTGCGCGAAACCACCATCGACGGCTATTTCCGCACCGAGCACATAGCGGGATGCATCGCTTGCGAGGAACAAGACTGCCTGCGCAATATCTTCCGGCTGCCCCAGATGCTTCAGCGGGATATTTGCCGCGATACGGTTCTTTGTCGCCTGCACCTCTTCGGTGACGGTACGGCCGTGGATTGGCGTGTCGATTGCGCCAGGGCTGACGGCGTTGACGCGGATTTTGCGGTCCAAGAGTTCGGCGGACCAGGTGCGGGCCAGTGAACGGACGGCGGCCTTCGATGCTGATAGCATTGACAGGCCGGGGTTGCCGACCTCGTTCAGCCAGGACGTGCTCAGGATGACCGAGGCGCCTTCCCGCAGGATGGGCGAAACCGCCTGCATGGAGAAGAAGACGCCCTTGACGTTGGTATCCATCAGTTCATCGTAACGTGCTTCGTCCGTGGCCGAGAGCGGCGTGCCGAACGCAACGCCGGCATTGGCGAAGAAGATGTCGAGACCGGCGAATGCCTCCTGGATGCGCCTGCTCATGTCCTGCATGTCGGCAACCGAGCGCACATCGCTCTTGAGCGCGAGAGCGCCCTGCCCCAGTTCGGCTTCAACCTCCTTTAGCCGGGCTTCGTCGCGGCCGGTGACCACCACGCGTGCACCTTCTTTTGCTAGAAGCCTGGCTGTTGCCAGGCCGATACCGCTGGTTCCTCCGGTCACCAGTGCTGTTTTACCTTCAAGTCTCATGATCTTGCTCCTTGGTTATTATTGAAAGCCCATTATAGTTGCAGCTAGCTATGCCCCTGGCAGCCGCATCGACGGCTCCAGCGACATATCCGGGATATTCGTTGGACCATTCGCTGGCGATACCGGTCATCCGGCTCTGCCAAGGCCCAGACTTCGAGCTTGACTGCGGTGCTCCAACTGGATGCGACGATCCAGTTTGATCGGCGCGTGTCGCGGTGAATGGATCAAACGCCCAGTCCTTGAGGAACTCAGCCTTGGGGGTCTTGGCCGCCTCTCCGAAAAGGCGTACGAGCTGATTTCGACAGTAAAGTTTAAGTTCCTGCGTCGAAAGCTGCACACGAATGTCAGCGGGAACGCCTATGAACCCGAACAGAGCTGCATTCCCACTTTCATCAGATGCATCGTGGATTTCCGCCATCGGCCCGACACTGCTTCGCGCAGACCCGGACAAGCCCGCGTCCCTCCAGAACGGCCTTTCAAAAACCGCCAGATACTTGGCATGTGGCGCCATCCACGTCGCCGTCTGTTGCCAGGACTGGACAAGGTCTTCTGGAAGAGATGGCTTAAACTCAATGGTTTCAACTGCTAGTCGCGGTGGAAGTGCAAGGAGAATGTGGTCAACTCGATGGGCGTTTTGTTCTGTTTCCAACGCGAGCCGATCACCGTCTAAGAATATCTGCTTCACGGGTTCGCCCAGCATCAGCTTCAAAGGGGACAGTTGCGCGCGAAGAGTCTCGGTTAAGGCCGCCATACCCCCGGAAATTCTCATGGAAGGCGGTGAGGATACAAAACCGCGCATGCGCTCCGGCGTGCTATGAGCCGATCGCTCCACCATCATGTCACCAGTGTCGAACTGCGCAAAGACCGGCAGTTCCAGCTCGTCCAGCAGGCGGATTAGCTCGGGTTGCATATCTGGCCAGAACCATGTCGGACCAAGATCGAATTGGCCGGTAATACGTTTCTCGCTAGTCAATGCCCCGTCGGTTGCCGACGGCAACGATATGATCCGCCCGCCTAACCGCGTGCGCGCCTCCAGCAGAACGTAGTCGACGTCTTGGCGCTCAAGGAGCCAGGCTGCGTAGAGCCCGCTCAGGCCACCGCCGACGATGGCCACCTTGTGGATTTTCATGGCAAGGGCCTCAGATCCGCTTCTGCGACCGGCAGATGACCGGTCTTCAGATAAAACGTGGCACCTGTTGCGCCCACGACAAATTCGGCCCCCCCGCCTCGCGGCAGGCGGATCCAGCTGCCCTTGGAATAGGTCCGGGACTTTGCCTTGAAGCTGCCTTCGGTTACCAATATTTCAGCACCGCCAGCATGCTCAACGAACAAACGTTCGCTAGCGGCCAACCGCATCAGCATGACCTCTTCCCCGTTTCCCGCAAACAGCGGGCAGATTTTCCGTGTTCCCCGGATCATCCAATTTGCTGGATCATTGGTATTCACCCGCACAAAGGAGGCTTCCGTAGATGGCATCTGCCATAGCTTGACGAAAATCGTGGCACCGGACTCGCTCGATGGCTGGTGGGCAGACCCTGGCGGGTTTCGCATATACCAGCCGGCCGGATAGTCCTTGCCTCCTTCCGAAAAAACACCGTCTAGAACCAATATTTCCTCACCGCCGGGATGCGTGTGCTCTGGGAAATGCGAGGACTTCGCATAGCACACAATGCTGGTGGCTCTTGCTTTCTCCGCACCTATCCGATCGAGCATGACACGTTCGACCCCGCCTTGCGGCGATGGTATCCATACATACTGCTCCGGCAGGAGCTCGGCTCTCTGTGTAAAGTCCGCATTTATCAACATCATGTTTCTCCAAGCAGAGCCGGTGGCCAGCTCGGCTGGAGCTGACCACATTCCTACTACTTCGGAAGGGCTGCGATCGTATCGAAGACGCGTGCGGTGTAGGTAAGCGCCGCCCCGGCGTTGAGGGAGATCGCGACACCCAAGGCCTCGGCGATTTCTTCCTGCGACGCGCCGAGTTCAACGGCTTTCTTGGCATGAACGGCGATACAGCCGTCACAACGTGTGGTGACCGCCACTGCCAGCGCGATGAGCTCGTGGACCTTCGGTTCGAGCTTTTCCGTCTTGACGGCGCTGTTTTCGATTGTGTGAAGCCCGCGCAGGACATCCGGGTTCAGTTTTGCGAAGTCGCCAACGCGACCAAGCAGACTATCACGGTAAGCATTCCAGTCTTGCATATGGGACATGTGTTTGTTCCTTCTGAGGTTGGTGATCAATGGGATGGAGAGATCAGAGCGCGCCGTAGACGCGAATATCGGGAGCGGCATTCATAAGAGGCTTCAAACCGACAACGACATCGTCGGTGAACAGATTGCTCTCGAGATAAGCCTCAGCGTTCGCGACCGTGTCGAAGCCGTGCAGCACCTGGACATCCTCGCCACGGATCAGGAGTTCTTTTGACTGCGCGCCTTTGATTGTTTCGAGGAATGGTGCCTTGAAGCGCTTGTATACATCAGCCGCGGCCGGCCGATTGGCCTCCACGATCTTCAGCGTGATTTGCAGATAAGCCATGATTAATCCTTCAGCTATGCTTGCCTCGTTCGCTCAGAACCAGTCTTGGGGCGAGGACAATCTAGTGAGAGCGGACATGCAGCGAGGCAAGCGGAGCGGTCACGCCGCGCCAGCTGTTCAGCTGAACGTCATCTCTTGACCTCGAAAATGAAGCAACGGTTACCGGTTCGCAAACGCGAAGATCTTGGCAGTCGGTAAAGTTATTCTTTATCGAACCAATAAACCACTGAAAAAGGGGAAGACGTAGAGAATGACATCAGGCTTGTTGAGCCAATGCCTCATCAAAAAGCCATTCGCGAAAAGCCGCGAGCTTAGGGAGTGTCGCGCACTCCTGGCGATAAACCACGAAATATGCCAGGGAGGATGCGACAGTAATCTGCGGAAAGAGGCGAACGAGTTTCCCTGCGGCGAGGTCATCGCGCGCCATAATACTCCGTGCCAATGCGACGCCATGTCCGTCGATAGCCGCTTGCAGCACCCCGGCCGAGTTGTTGATCCGCAAACCGCGTTGGCTCAAAGCCTTAGATGCATCGGCCTTCTGCAACCAGCTTTCCCAGGTCGCGAAGCCGGTTTGGGGGCCGACAGACAGGTCGTGAATGAGTGTCTGACCCACGAGATCCGCAGGTTTATCGACCGGGTGCTCCTTCAGAAGCCTCGGGGAACAAACCGGGTAGACTTCCTCATCCATAAGCTTTTCGGCCGTGAGGCCGGGCCAGTCCCCCGCTCCATACCGGACACCGATGTCGATACCTTGGGCAATATAATCGACTAGTTTCAGGCTTGTATCAAGGCGGACGTCGGTATCCGGCCACTTCATCTGAAATCGATCAATACGGGGCAACAGCCATTTGGCCGCAAAGGCCGGGCTGACGGTAACGGTCAGCACCCCATTCGACGAGCCTTCCTTTAATCGCTCAAGCCCCATGCTTAAACGGTCGAAACCAGCCCGGATATCAGAGAGCGCTCTGAGCGCTGTCTCGTTTGCCACGAGCCGCGATTTCCCGGTGGCGCTGCGATGAAAAAGCGGCGTACCGAGCCAGTCCTCAAGGCTGCGTACGAGCTGGCCAACGGCCGCCGGTGTAACGTTCAGCTCCTCTGCGGCGGCAGAAAAACTCTCATGTCTGGCGCTTGCCTCGAAGGCGCGCAGCGCGTTCAGATAAATGGGCGATCGCATTGGATAAAGTTTTTCTTTCGCGTCTATGAGTATCTTCACATTTGCTAATTTCCGCCCGACTGTCAATCATGGTGGTTTATATTGGCCCGGAGAAGAACCCGCCTCAATCTGCTTTGGGGGCAGCCAATTTCACATCCACGCTAGAGGAACCCCGCAGTGTACAATTTCGACAAGAACTTTGATCGACACCGATCCAATGGCACCGTGGATTGTCAATTCAGGCGGCGTGATAGGAAAAGGTTGAAAACTGGCGCGGTTCGGCATGGGTGAACCTCAACCGACCGACAGGCGTCAGGCCTTCGCCGACGGCAACGTGTGCGAGAAAATCTGTCATCAGAAGCTCGCACCGTCTGGATCAACGACATCCGTTTCCGTCGTCGCTATTTGGCCTTTTGCCTTCTGCTTGCGAAGCTTCGCAGCAAAGGAGCGTCCCCGCTGAGGCAACTGCTCTGTCGTCAGCGCTATTCCGAGGTCGTCCTTTCGGATGTCGACCAGATCGGAGAGGCGCTCGATGAGCGCCCACCACGACAAGTACGTTGGCCAAGGTGCCGATCGCAGTGCCAGCATCACCCTTTTCAAGACGGGCAATCGTGCTGGCAGAGGTGCCAGCACGCGCGGCGAGATCCGCCACAGCGATGCCACGCCGCAGTCGTGCGCCATGAAGATCACGACCGAGCCGTTCCAAGGCGGATCTGGTTTTAGGCGAACTCATCTCAATTCTTCATATACAACCACTACATCATCTTATTTCATCATATATGATGAGTTATAAAATATTTCAAAGCTCAACTGGCATGTCGGAACCACCTCCTCTTCTGCAACCCTCTCCATCAATGCACCCTGCTGGGTAAGTTTGCGCCACACCTAATTGACGGGGGCTGGTCAACAAGGCCGCATTGACGCACAGCGACGAACTCTGATTCAGCCGGTACGTCCTGAACTGGTAAGAGTAGCAAATTGGATTGCTAAAACAGATCCAGCGTAGGGAGCGCCACATTTCTCTGCATAAAGCTAAGAGCTTGCAACGGCATTTCGTCTGCAAGTGCAGCCACTTCATGTTCAGATTGCCAATCAATATCGCCAATGACAAGGTGTTCACCGCAGCTGACACGTTCCAATGTGGGGTTACTTCACTGAGAGCTTCATGCCCGCCTACCAAACAACATCGCTAACCCAAACAACGCCCCCAAAGTAGCGACTATGGTAAGTGCAATTGAAGGTTCACGCAGATTCATCGCCATCATGGCCGCGACGCTCCCCACGGTTGCAATCAGTGCACCGATAACGCGGGCACTCTTCGATCCTAAAAAAAGAGTTCGGTGTACCGGTTTCTTCCCAGGCTGTTGCTTCTGCCAATCTTCGAGCGCATTTCGAAACTCGCTGAACAGCCGTTTTCGGTTAGGCAAATCCAACGGACTCACCAGCAGGGTTGGATAACCCGATCGGACCAGCTTGAGGAGATTGTCATCACCCCAGCTTGTCAAGTCAGAAAATGCAATTGGTGCACGGCGTGAAAACTCCAAACCGTCGGGGGTGACTTTGATCAGATTGCGGGTTGGGAAGACAAGGGTACCAACAGGGCCAGCAGAGCAACTACTCTCGCCATGCCCAAAGAACCACGATTGAAAATCACGAACAGAAAACTTCCCGCACTCAGCGCAAAGGCAAAAGGCACCGCCAATTGGTGCCAGCGTGTATACACCGATGCGCTAATTCCGTCCGTGCTATTCATATTTAAACCTTTCAACTTACATGAAATACCTGAATTACGTATATTACGTAATTAAAGGAGCGATCATTATGAAGCAATTCACCTTTTCTGACATGAACCGCCTGTCTGGTGAAATACTGGAAACGGCTCTGATCGAGCCGGTTTCTCTCACGAAACGCGGCAAGGAAAAGCTGGTTATCGTTACAGCGGATGCCTACCGCCGACTTCTGGGGAAACCGCAAGCCGATGCTTACGGCCTGTTTGATGCCCCGGATCATATACACCGCGAACTAATGGACGGACTGGATGCAATCATAAATGAAAATGACGAAGATGCTTGAACGCGGCCGGATCGTCAGGTTCTTCTATCTCTGGAAGCGGCAGGCAAAAGCCGGGGAGGAATCCGAACGGAAGGCACGCCCGGTTTGTATCGTCATTCGCACGCCGGATAATCCCGCTCGGTTGTTCCTGTTTCCGATCACGTCACAGGAGCCAGACGACAGCCGCATAGCCCTTGCCTTTAACCAGATTGAATGCAAGCGGGCCGGATTGGCTTATCCTTGCTGGATTATTCTTGATGAATATAATCGCGTCGATCTGGATCAAGCATATGATTTTGATGGTACCCGTCCATTAGGTGCGGTCAGCCCCGCATTCCTCAAGGAAATCGCGAAGAAAATTCAATCCGCTGCCGCTGATGGTCGGTTGTCTGCGGTTCAACGATCTTAATAACAGATCCCTTTCGTGTCGTGACGCCCAGGTGCGGATCGTATAAACGAAAATGATTATCGGCATTTTGACGACGCG
>Ga0308158_10001256_pt1 | contig 28132 bp, 27 predicted proteins | sample PhyBR2_FD_201038 | JGI IMG/M metagenome (GOLD analysis project Ga0308158, IMG submission 201038) | Phyllosphere microbial communities from UC Gill Tract Community Farm, Albany, California, United States - DLSLB.R2 | ecosystem: Host-associated > Plants > Phyllosphere > Unclassified | place: USA... | reverse complement strand
ATCGCCGCCGAGGCCCCGACCCCAGCATCGCCCAGCGGACATCTGGTGCCGCCGAGTTCTGTCTGCTTCCTCACGCCTTCGCGCGGCGACCGGTGATCAATCCGTAGATGAGCAACACGATCAGTGAGCCGCCGATCGCGAGAACCCAGGTCGCGAGGGAGAAGAACGACTCCAGGCTCACGTTGAAGAGCAGCCCGCCCAGCCAGCCCCCGAGCATCGCTCCGACGACGCCGAGCAGCAGCGTGACGAACCATCCGCCCGCCTGCTTGCCCGGGATGATGAGTTTGGCGATCGCGCCGGCGATCAGCCCGAGGATGAGGAATCCGAAGAAGCTCATGGGTGTGTCCTTTCCGTCGGTCGCGGATCTCGCGACCGGATCTTCTCCGCGACGGATGCCGCGGCTCAGCGCACTCTCGTGCGGTGTCTCAGGGCGTCCCGCCAATTGCGGTCGGCCAGGTGCACCAGGATCGGAACTCGCGCTCCGAGCAGCGCGTCCCACTCGTCCACGACCGCTTCAGCGGCAGCGAGCACCCGATCGAGCGATGCGCCGCGCTGCACGGTCACGGCCAGTTCGACGGCACGGGTTCCCCTCACGAGGTAGGCCCCGGTGCGAGCCGAGAGCACATCAGATCGCTCGGCGAGCGTTGCTGCGAGAACCGCTTCGGCGACGTTGCGATCGACGACCGTGCGGCCCCCCGCCACGTCCGCCCTCAGCACGCTCTTCGCCCTCCCCCGCCCCCGGGTGAAGACGAAGACGACCAGCAGCACGAGCGCCAGGGCTGCGGCTGCCAGAGTTGCGAGGGCGGCGACAGGGATCGTGCCCGCGCCGGTCACCTCGATCGCGGGCTCTCCGAGCGTCGACGCGACCTCGGCCGCACGCGTGCCCCATGGCTCGGCCCACTCCGGCTGCAGCCCGAACGTGATGGCCGTCGCCCCTGCGACGAGCATCACGACGCCGAAGACGAGCAGCACGGCGCGATTGAGCACCCGATTGGTCGCGTTCATGCCACGACCCCGCCGGACTCCACGCGCACGCGCGGTGTCGCCGTGAAGCCGAGAGCAGTCATCGTCGATGACGCGGCGGCCGCTGCCGCATCGTCGTCGACGCGGATGCCGCTGGTCGGCGTGATCCGCACGGTCACGCTCGAACGCCCCAGCGTCGTCGCAACCTGACGGCGATCGATCCCGCAGCGCAGCGCGACGGCATCCGCCACCGCATCTGCCAGGACGCCGTCATCGACCAGCAATGCGACCCGCTCGGTGGTGCGGGCGCGACGCGCCCGGCGACCGGGTCCTACGGCGAGAGCGATGAGCACGAGCGCCAGCAGCAGCGCGATCACGCCCGCGGCGACGGATGCCGCCGCGCGGTTCCCCACCGGAATCGCCTCGTCGAACCAGACGCGCGCCTCGCCGGCGACGCGGGGATCGAGGAGGCCCCACACTCCTCCGATCACCCCCGCCGCCAGGATCGCGATCGCGACCGATGCGGCCACGACGGCGGCCGACGTTCGCGAAGAGTGCGTCTCGCGACGCAGCACGCGCCGATAGATCGTCCGTTCGCTCGTCATGACACCCGCCTCTCGCTGATCCTCCGCACGCCCGAATAGCGCACGTCGACTGTTCCGACCGTCCGCCCCGCCAGCTCCCGCATCCCGTCGACGACCCGCAGGCGCACCGCCTCCGCACCCTGCAGCACGGACCGGCCCCTGTCGTCGGCGAGCGCCACGGGTACCGTCACCGATACGCGCAGCCGCCCCCGCTCGTCGGAAAGCACGACCGCGACGTCGCGACGCGGCACCCGAGCGGCGTCGCGGGCCAGACCCGTCGCAAGGTGCTGCAGGGCGCGGGCGCTGATGGTCGTCCGTCCGAGAACACCGGAGTCGCCGGCCGTCATGATGATGAACGCCGGCCCCGGAAGACCTCGGCGAGCGCCCGTACGTCGAGTCGCCCGTCGACGATCCGCCCGATGATGGCGCCGACGAGCATCGCGACGGCGACCAGGACGAACGCCCAGAAGCCGAGCACGACCCAGGTCAGCGCGAGCGCCGCCCCGGCGGCGGCGCCGATCACCGAGGCGTTCACTGGACTCGCGCCTCCTGGCTGCGGTCGGCGTCCTCGTCGTCCGACGGGATGTGCACGTCGTTGACGGTGATGTTGACCTCGGCGACCTCCATGCCGACCAGCTCGACCATCGCACGGACGATCGCGGAGCGGACGTCGTCCGCCACCTTCTGCAGCGACACCGGATACTCCGCGACGATCGTCACGTCGACCGCGACCTGCGTCTCCCCCACCTCGACGCTGATCCCCTGTGCGAGGTCGGTCGTGTTCAGCGCGTCGCGAATGGCCCCCACCATGCGCGCGGCGCCCCCGCCGAGCGCGTACACGCCACTGACCTCTCGCGCGGCGATGCCCGCGATCTTCGCGACCACGCCGTCCTCGATCGTGGTCTTCCCTGCTGCCGACCCCTGCGGCGCCGAGACGACCTGAGCCTTGGGCTGGGTGCCACCAGTCACATTCGCCATCGTGAGCTCCTATCCGTGTGTTCGCGTCCGGTGAGGACGCGGGTCGCGATCGTGCGACATCTCTAAGACGGACGGGGGCGGCGAAACGTCACAGATTTCTCGGAGAAGCGTTCTCGGCGGGGACGATCCTAAGGATCGACCACTCGATTCACGTCCCAGGCGTCAGCATCGAAGGCGCCTCGCCGAGGTAGCTCGCAAGCAGTCCCGAGGCGAAGACGACTGTCACCGCTGCGAAGAAGAAGAACCAGAAGACGTCCGCGGACTTCAGTTGCACATGACGCGATGCGCGACGCGCGGAGCGCTCACTGCCGGTTCCGTAAAGGAACCCCATGTACGCATACCAGTCGAGCACGCGGCTCCAGCTGAGCAGGAGCATGATCAGCGAGAACACGAAGCCGACGAACAGCGAGATCACGAAGAGGAGATGGCCGTTGGCGAAGGAGACCTTGAAGAGCATCAAGGTCGGCGAGAGGATCGATGCGACGACCCCTGCGATTCCTTCAGGAGCCGGATTCGCGGCGATCTCCGTGGCGACAGTACCCCGAATGTCCTCGAGCGAGACTCCCCCGTGCTCTGACGTGAATATCGCCGTCCACGCCCAGATCGCTGCGATCCCCGACAGCACGACCTCGACACCGATGAGCAGGGCCTTCCCGTCCCACAACCGCCACCGCCCCGCGCGCACTGCACCGCTGACCGCCGTTGCGAGCAACCCGACGCTGATGCCGATGGTGAACCAGCCCAGGATGACGTAGTAGCTTGCGAACAGCCCTATTGCGATGACGACGGCGGCCACGACGAGCCACTCAGTATCGCTCCAGCCCTGGGCGTCGGTCTTCGTCGCCCGCGGGTTCGATTCGTGAATGTTCTCGATCACGATCGATCGACTGTTGTCGATCTTCACGTCGACGTCGCCGTTGATCGAGTCTCCGGCCGCGACCGCAGCCGCGCCGGGCCCTGCCGTCGCCTGCGCCTTCGTGCCAGCGGCATCCGATGATCTTCTCCGCTTCGAGACGAGTTGGACCAACGGCGGGATCACAGCGACCGCCCCACCTCCGATGAACGCTGAGATGCTCTGCACCGTGATGTCCGAGAGTACGTCTGACATTTCTTCTCCTCCGGTATCTTGCGGGGCGCCCTCCTCCCGGGCGGCCCGCAGGAAGAATACCGGCGAAGAAACCGATTCTTGCACTGCGTCCAATATTTTAGCTCGTGTCGCGGAAATGATTACGGGCACGTTCTTCCCGAACAGGTCAGAGGACCCGATGCTTTCCCGCCGAGAGCTCGTGGAGCTGGGTCCACACGCGCGCGACCCGGTCGGCGTCGGCGTGCGCGGTATGCGCCAGGGGCTCCAGTCGCACCGGAAGCCCTCTCCGCCCGTTCACCGGGCCGAAGTAGTCGCCGCCGACGGCTTCTGGATCGGTCAGCGCCCGCACGGCCGACCACGCGGCATCGTGCGGAGACCCCGACTTCTACGCCGATGTGGTCCTCGCCGGGCTCAAGGCTCCGATCGCACGGTGAGTCGTGCGGCGACGCGACTCATGCGATCGACGTGATGCCGGTCTCCCGCAGCCGGCGGGTCGCGGATTCGTCGATGCTGACTCGCACCTCTCCGATGTCCGTGACCTCGCCCAGGGCGACCCAGAAGATGAACGGAAGCAGCAAGGTGCGGACGAGCATCGCCCAGCCTGCCTTCCATGGCCCGATCCGTCGGCCGTCGGCGACCCGGACCGAGCGGGTGCCGGCAAGCCGCGCGCCCAGCGCCCGCCCGTCGGCGTAGCACCAGCCGTACAGGAGCGGCAGGACGATCATCAGCGCGACGGTGATCACGACCGCACCCGTTCCCCTGTCACCGGCGGACGACGACACGAAGTAGAGCACGCCGACGCCGACCGCGGTGCCGTTGACGAGCACGCTGTCGACGAACCACGACCAGAGCGCTGCGCCGACTGTCGAGTCGACGTACAGCCCGCCGTTGCGGAAGGCCTTAACGCGCTGTGATGCCGACTTCCCCAGCGCCGGTTCGAGACGCTGTCTCAGCGCAGCCAGGGCGGAGGCGCGGTTCTCGCTCATCGATCTCTCATGCTCATCGAATGCCGGACCGCACGTCGAGCGGCCGCACAGGGTTCACGGTGTTCTCAGTTCGACGGCGGTGCCGTCGATTCCCGGACGATCAGTTCGGTCCCCAGCTCCACCTTCCGCGACGACAGCGCGTCGCCGTCGGAGAGCGCGATGAGCATCTGGGTCGCGAGCGTCGCCATCTCCGACAGAGGCTGCCGCACCGTGGTGAGCGACGGGGCGAGCCAGGAGGCGAGCGGCAGGTCGTCGTAGCCCACCACCGAGACGTCTTCGGGCACTCGAAGTCCCAGCTCATGGGCCGCCCTGATCAGACCGAGCGCCTGCGAATCGGAGCCGGCGAACACCGCGGTCGGCCGGTCGGGCCGCCCCAGGAGCGCGAGACCGTGCTCGTACCCCGCGGGGACTTCGAACGTCCCCCACTTCACCAGGCTGGGATCGACCTCGAGATCGGCTTCCCCGTGTGCGCTGCGGAAGCCGTCGACCCGGGCGCGGCTGCACAGCACGCCTTCCGGGCCCGAGATGACGGCGATGCGCCGATGCCCGAGCTCAATCAGATGGCGTGTCGCCGAGAGCCCTCCGCTCCAGTTGTTCGAACCGACGGTCGGCACGCCTGCGGGCGTCTCACCATCGGTGTCGAGGACGACGAACGGGATGGAGCGGGCCGTCAGCTGGCGCCGTTGAGTGTCATCGAGCCGAGAGAGCACGAGCAGCACTCCCCGTGTGCCGCGCGACGTGATGCTGTCGATCCACTCCTGGGGCGGACGATGCGACCCGCCGAGCTCGCTGAGGACGACGCCGATGCCTCGCGGAGCGGCCGCCTTCTCGACGCCCACGATGATCTCCTGCGCCCAGGCGCTGCCGAACTCGTGGAAGACGAGGTCGAGCAGGCCGTCGGACTTCGTGGCGGACCATGCCCCGACCGGCTTGCGGTAGTCGTGACGCGCCAGCGCATCCTCGACGAGGCGCCGCGTCGCGGGAGCGACGTCGCTGCGGCCGTTGAGCACGCGGGAGACGGTGGGCACGGAGACGCCGACTTCTTTCGCGATCGTCGCGATCGTCGCGCCGCCTCGTGCCATGCTGTCTCTCTCCCCGGAACGTGCGTCTCATCCTACGCGCGAAACGCCGCGCGCCCGCGGGCGGACGGCCCGTGGGCGGGCCCCTCCACGTTCAGCCGTCCGTCGGCCCGCACCCGAGGACGGCCCGGACGGCCGACTCGTCGGCGCCGACGGAGACCGGGCCGCTGAGCCCCTCGGCGGTCAGCGTGAAGTCGCCGGCGAATGCGCGCAACCGGATCCGCCCCTCCTCGTCGGTGCGCATCGGCACCTCCCCGAGCCACCACTCGCCCCGCACGAGATCGCGAAGCGCATCGTATGCCGGCTTCGGGGAGCCGTCGCGTCGGATCAGCCCGCTCGGAGCGTTCAGCCAGGCGGTCGCGTCGTCGAAGCCCCAGTACGTGATGGCGGCGACGGACGGATGCTCAACCAGCGTGCGGTAGTGACGCACGATCTCGTCGGCCTGCCGCAGCTCCCCCTCGGGCGTCGACGGCCATCGATCGACGACGTAGTCGTTCAGATCATCGATGTGAGGCGGCATCAGGTCCCCGGAGACCAGCGACGTCTCCGTCCAGTGCAGCGGCAGACCGAATCGGGCGAATCGCTCGCAGATGGCGTGCATCTGCTCCTCCCCGCGGAAGCCCTGGTGCATATGAGACTGCAGACCGATCGCGTCGACTCGGACCCCGGCATCGAGCAGGTCAGAGATCAGCCGCTCGTACTCGGGGCCCAGATCGAAGTCGTTGAGTACCAGCACCGCGTCCGGATCGGCGGAACGCACCTCGTCCACTGCCATGCGGATGAACTCCACCCGGCCGTACTTCTCGCACAGCCGGGTGATCGCGTTGCGCACGCCGTCGGGTTCGTTCTCGAACCGCGGCATGATCACGGCCTCGTTGACGACGTCCCACGTGCGGATGAGTCCGGCGAAGTCGCCGACCTCGCGACGGATCCGTCCGCGGAGCGCCCGCTCGGCCTCGTCGAGCGTCAGTCGATCGACCCACGGCGCCTTCACCGTGTGCCACACCAGCGGATGGCCTTTGAGCCGGGCGCCGCGCTCAGCCAGTGCGCGGGCCTGGCGAGTCAGCGCGTCGACCTCTGTTCGCCCGGGCTCGGGCTCGTAGCGACCCCAGTAGAACTGGAGCGTGGCCGTGTCGAACAGGTCGAGCCATTGCGTCAGGGCCTGCTCGCCGGGCACGCCTGGGGCTGTGCAGCCGAAGCCGAACTCGTGGCGCGTCTGCGCGACGGTCAGGTCGCGGTCGCGGAGAGGCTGCCCGGCGGCGTCGAGCACGAGCACGCTCGCGTCGACCTCTCGATGGCGGTAGCGGGAGCCGGTCAGGGCATCGGTCATCGGGTGAACCTCGATTTCACATCGGTTTCGACGGGGCGGGAGATCGCGTGCAGCAGGAGCGCGAAGGCCCACCCACACACGAGGAGAACTGCTTCAGAGGCCAGCACCACGACGGCCGTCGCCACGAGGGCGAGCGATGCGAATCCGACCGTGGTGCGCCATTGTGTGAAGAGCTCGGCGGCGGCGATGCGCATGGCATCGCGCGTGCGGAACGAGAAGTACGACGTCACGACGAGCAGATGCGCGGACCACAGCACCAGAACCATGAGCAGCACGACCGCGATCGACTGAAGCACGGCGCCACCGGGAGCTGCGGATCCCGCGGTCGCGTTCACGACGAGGATGCCTGCGAGCACGAGCACGGGCACCCACCACGCCAGGACGTCCTTCAGATTGCGCGCGAGACCTCGCCAGAGCGGGCGCGCAGGCCGCAGGTCGGGTGCCGCGGTCCACGCGCGCTGCGCGTACAAGGCGGCCGAGAGCGCGGGAGCGACGGGAAGCAGCGCCAGGACGTAGAGCATCGGCGACGCGGCATCCGCCATTCCCAGCACCATCCAGACCAGCACCGTGGGTACACCGAGCAAGGCGAGGAACCCGGCGAGGACCATCCAGCGATAGATGACCGCGGTCACGCGCGAGAGCTGCCCTGTTCCCACTTCATCGACGAATCGCTCGCTCATGATCAGCCCTTCACCGAACCGAGCATGACGCCCGAGACGAAGTAGCGCTGGACGAACGGGTACACCGCGAGGATCGGGATGACCGTGAGGATCATCGTGACCGACTGGATGTTCGGGTTCAGGTCAGCAGCGCTCCCACCGGCGGCCGCACTCTCGGTCGCCGCGGTGGAAGCGCCGGCGATGATGTTGCGCAGGAACAAGGTCACCGGGAACAGCTCGTTCTTGTCGAGGTACAGGAACGCCCCGAACCAGTCGTTCCAGAACGCGACCGAGTAGAACAGGATCGTCGTCGCGATCACCGCCTTCGACAGCGGCAGGACGATGCGGGTGAAGATCCCGAACCAGCCGAGGCCGTCGATCTGAGCCGCCTCTTCGAGCTCGTGCGGCAGGTTCTCGAAGAACGACTTCATGACGAGCAGGTTGAACACCGAGATCGCCCCGGGGAGCACGATCGCCCACATCGTGTTCTTCATGCCGAGCGATGAGATCAGCACGTAGTTCGGCACCAGACCGCCGTTGAAGAACATCGTGAACACGGCGACGCCGATGAGCACGCCCCGGCCCCGCAGATGCTGCTTGGACAGCACGTACGCATATGTCGTGGTGAGCGTCATCGCGATCGCGGTGCCGACGACGGTGTACAGCACGGTGTTTCCGTAGTTGCGCCAGAACATGCCGTTGCCCATCACGGCGGCGTAGGTGTCGACGTTGAACTCGACGGGCCAGAAGCTGACCTGACCCGATTTGATCGCGCCGGGCGAGCTGAACGACTGCGCGAGCACCGTGATGAACGGGTACAGCATCGCGAGGCAGATCAGCACGAGCAGCGTGATGTTGACGATCGTGAAGGCACGGTAGCCGACCGAATCCCTCATGCCGACGGTTCGCGGCGGCGCCGGCATCCGCTCTGTCATGGTCACCACAGGCTCGTCCCCACCATCTTCTTGGACAGAAAGTTCGCGCCGAGCACCATGACGAGGCCGATGAGGGCCTGGAAGAGTCCGATGGCGGCGGCGTAGCTGAGATTGTTCGATACGAGGCCGACCCGATAGAGGTACGTCGAGATGACGTCGGCGGTCTCGTAGGTGAGCGGGTTGTACAGCAGCAGGACCTTCTCGAATCCGACGTTCAGGAACGCGCCGATGTTGAGGATCAGCAGCGTGATCATGGTGGGACGGATGCCGGGCAGCGTCACGTGCCAGATCTGCTGCATCCGGTTGGCTCCGTCGATGCGCGCAGCCTCGTACAGGGACTCGTCGATCGTCGTGAGCGCCGCGAGATAGAGGATGGTGCCCCACCCCACCGTCTGCCACGCCTCGGATCCGACGTAGATCGTCCGGAACCACTCCGGCCGCTGCAGGAACGGAATCGCCTCGCCGCCGATCGCCTCGATGATCTGGTTGACCGTGCCCTGCAATGACAGCAGCTGCATGACCATGCCGACGACGATCACCACGGAGAGGAAATGCGGCAGGTACGAGATCGACTGCACGATCCGCTTGAAGGACCGCTTGCGCACCTCGTTGAGGAGGAGAGCGAGGATGATGGGCAGCGGGAACGTCACGACGAGCGTCAGCCCGCCGAGAGTGACGGTGTTCCAGAACACGTGCCAGAACGCCGGGTCGTTGATGAACATCTGCACATAGCGCAGACCGACCCATTCCTCTCCGAAGATGCTGCCCCCGGGGCGGAACTTCCGGAAGGCGATGACGTTGCCGAGCATGGGGACGTAGCGGAAGATCAGCAGGAAGATCACGGGCAGCAGCGCCAGCGCATACAGCTGCCAGTCGCGGCGCAGCGCCTTGCGCCAGGGCGTACGCGACCGGCGGCGCGAACCGCGCGGCGGTCGCCCAGCCGTCGTGATGGCTCGCGTGGTGGTGTCACCGGGTGGGGCGTCGTCGAGCGGCTGCGCTGCCGGCGCCGTGTTCGTCGTCGTGGAGGTCATGTTCGTCCTCAGACGGGTTCCGGGCCGTCGACACGAGGTCTGCGGCCCGGAACCGCGTCAGCCGTTCTGCTCCGCGAACCGCTCGCGAGCCCCGTCGATGAGGTCGACGTAGCGCTGCATGCCCGCCGCCTCCAGCTCGGCAACATACGCATCCCACTCGGAGAGGTCGCGGTCGCCGAGGATGAACTGCAGGGTCGCGGTCTTGACGGCGTCCGACAGCGGCGTCGACATCAGCGACGCCTGCTCGAGCTCGCCCTCGTCGAGCGGAGCGGGCGGGTTCGGGTCGCGCGGCGTCCGGCTCGACAGAACCGTGTCGACGTAGTCCACGTACTGCGGCGAGTTGTACGACTCCTTGAGCGCCCGAGACTCGGTCGAGCCCGCGAGGACGTCGTTCGACCATCCGAGGTCGGTCTTGATGTCGGTCGCAGCACCTCGGTTGATGTTGAACGCGTCGAGTGAGAAGTCCGGCTTCAGGGTGATCTTTCCGTCATCCGCCTTGTCGTAGGTCTCGCCTTCGACTCCCCAGCGCACCATCTCGTTCGCGTCGGGGTTGTAGTACAGCCAATCGAGGAACTGCAGCGTGGCGAGGAAGTTCGGAGAATCGGCCACGTCGGAGCTCAGCATGAAGCCGTTCCAGAAGTTGCGCGGCTCGACGACCATTCCCGCCTCGCCCCCGGGAGGCGCGATCTGCACGAGCTCGTAGTTGCCGGATCCGGCGGTCGCATCCAGCGCCGTCGCGAACTCGTTGACCGTTCCGCTCGAGCCGGAGGCCGCGAAGACCTGGCCGTTCGCGATCTTCTCAGCGACGTTGGCCGCTCCGCCGCCGGCGTCGGATGCCGTGAACGACTCGGTGTCGAGCAGTCCGTCCTCGGCGAGACCGTGGAAGAACTCGACCATGTCGTGGTAGCCCTGGTTCGCTCCCGCGTACTCGAGCTCGCTCTTGTCCGCATTCCAGATCGTGCCGTCGCCGAAGCCCCATCCGGCCTGCGTCCCGAACGCATGCGCCGCGTAATTGAGCATCGACTGCCCCTCGAATCCGTCTGCCAGCGGCGTCGAGTCCGGATACTTCGCCTTGATGAGTTCGAGACCGGTGCGCAGGTCCTCCCACGTCTCGGGCTCCGGAGCGCCGACCTCGTCGAAGACGTCCTTGCGGATGACGAGAGAGAAGGTCGGAACCGACACCTCCTGCAGGCCCGGGAGCATGTAGTACTTGCCGTCGGCCTGCTTGAGACGCTCGAGCATGTCGCCGAGGTCCCATTCCTTCACGTACTTCTGGAAGTTCGGCATGTATTGCACGTAGTCGCTCATCGGCAGCACCGCACCCGAGGAGACGAACGGCGCCTCCTCGCCCGTGTAGACCAGCGGAATGACGCTGGGCGCGTCACCGGCAGAGATGAGCAGGCTGCGCTTCTCCGTCGCATCGCTGAACGGGATGTGAGTGAGATCGAGCGTCACTCCGGTGCGCTTCTCGATCTCGTCGAAGATCTCCCAGTCATCGGTGATGGGAGTCTCCGGCCAGTCGGTCCAGAGCATGGAGATGTCGATCGGCTCCGTCGCAGTGAACTGCTCGTCGGCCGCGAAATCCTTCATCGCTCCGACCGACTGCGAAGCCATGTCGACCTCGGACGAGTCACCGCCTTCGGACGTGCAGGCTGTCGTGCTGATGAGGGCTGCGACCACCCCTGCGGCCGCGGCCGCGCGGACCCACGATGCCGTGCGCATCGAACGAACCATGATTCTCCTCTTTGAGATGTCGGCTGTGTCACTCGACCCGTTCCGAAAGTTTTGGTTGACACGTCGAGATTTTTAGAAGGTAGACTCCGAGCCGATAAGTTGTCAAGAGCGACAATTTCCGGCAGCAGCGAGTCGACAGCGCAAAGGAGCGCCTCACCATGCAACGACGCAAGACTTTCGGAAGTACCAGAACCACTCGTGGATTGATCGGCACGGTCGCGCTCGCCCTCGTGGTGAGCGCGTTACAACTAGGTGCTGCGGTGCCGGCCGCCCAGGCCTCGACCCTCGCGCACACCGTGCAGGCCGAGTCGCTCACGCTGTCGGGGTGGACGTCAAAGGACGCCACGAAGGCGACGTTCTACGCCAATGGCGACAGCGCGTACAGCACTCTCGCCTTCGCGCAGTCCGGCCGATACACCGTCACGGCTCACGGCTCGTCGAGCAACAGCAGCGCGGCAGGAATAAGCATCTACGTGGGCGGCACGAAGGCGGCCTCCCTCAGCTTCCCCGGAGCATCCATCACCGGATCGAGCGCCGTCTTCGACGTGCCGCAGGCCGGCTCACTGGAGGTCCGCCTGACCCTGGAGACCGACACCGGCGCCAACGACACACTCATCGACGACTACACCCTCTCCTACGAGGGTCCGACACCGGCCCTGCCGCCTGCGCCGGTGCCGCCGAGCCAGGGCGCGTTCGCGACCGGGCACTATCGCAACCTGTTCCAGGAGTGGGATCCGTCGCTCACCGACAGCGTCATCGCGGCGAAGCTGAACACGTACTGGACGTCGTTCTTCACGGGGACGGACGACACGAAGCGGCTCTACTACCCGGCGGGCGCCAACGCCAACGGCGCGATGGCCTACATCAAGGACACCGGCAACGACGACGTGCGCTCTGAGGGCATGAGCTACGGCATGATGATCGCCGTCCAGATGGACAAGAAGGCCGAGTTCGACGCGCTGTGGAACTGGGCCAAGACGAACATGCAGCACAAGACCGGCGCACGCTCGGGATACTTCTGCTGGCAGGCCGGCTTCAACGGCTCGTGCATGGACCCCAATCCGGCATCCGACGGCGAGGAGTACTTCGCGACGGCGCTGCTCTTCGCGGGAAACCGCTGGGGCGACGGCGCGGGGATCTACGACTACACGGCGGAGGGCAACGCCATCCTCGACACCATGCTCCACAAGGAGGACATGAACGGAGGCGTTGTCGACAGCGTCACCAACATGTTCAACCGCACGAACAAGATGATCGTGTTCGTGCCGTACTCGTCGGCGGCAGGCTTCTCCGATCCGTCGTATCACCTCCCCGCGTTCTACGAGCTGTGGGGGCGCTGGGCGACCGGATACGACGGGAACCAGGCCGCCGACCGCCAGTTCTGGCTCGACGCGGCTGAGCGCAGCCGCCAGTACTTCGCGCAGGCGACGAACCCGACCACGGGGCTCAATCCCGACTACGCCGAGTTCAACGGCGCCCCGAACAACACGGGTTCGCACGGCGCCTTCCGCTTCGACGCCTGGCGGACGTCCGTGAACTGGGCCGTGGACTATGCCTGGTGGGCGAATGAGCCCAACGAGAAGGTGCTCACCGATCGCCTGCAGTCGTTCTTCCAGGGGCGCGGCATGACCGGCTACGTCAACCAGTACGCGCTCGACGGCAGCCCGCTCTCGACCGACCGCTCGCCCGGACTCATCGCCTCCAACGGTGCAGCGTCGCTGGCGGCGACTGATCAGCGAGCATGGGGATTCGTCGAGGAGCTCTGGAAGCTTCAGCCGTCGACCGGCAAGTACCGCTACTACGACGGACTGCTGAACTACATGGCGCTGCTGCACGCGAGCGGCAACTTCAAGATCTACGGCTCCACGCAGCAGACTCCCGACACGGAGGCCCCTACCGCACCGTCCGCGCTGACCAGCCCGAGCAGGACGGCGACGAGCGCGACCCTGTCGTGGACGGCATCCGCCGACGATCGGGGCGTCACCTCGTACACGGTTCGCGCAGACGGCAGCCCTGACGGTGCAGCAGGATGCACCACCGTGACGACGACGAGCTGCACCGTCACAGGATTGCAGGCGAACACGAGCTACGTCTTCCGGGTCACGGCATCGGATGCCGCGGGGAACGTGAGCGCGGCGAGCGCCCCGCTCACCGTCGTCACCGCCGACGGGCCCTCCGAAGGAAGCCCCGACCCCAACCGCGACCCCGCGAACATCATCGAGGCGGAGTCGTACGATTTCGGCAGCGGTGTGTCGTCTGCCGGAACGGTTGTCAGCTTCGCAGGCAACGGCAGTTACATCAAACTGTCGGGCGTCGCCTTCGGTTCGACGCCGGTGACGAGCGTGCAGATCCGAGCGCAGAAGCCGTCGAACGGCGGCAACGTTCAGATCTCGGCCGGCAGCCCGAACAGCACGAACAACTGCACGATCTATCCCGACGGCGACAACACCTGGCATCTGAAGAGCAACACCTGTTACCCCACGTTCTCGGGGACGCAGGACGTCTACATCAAGGCGCTGGGACCCGTCTCGATCGACTACATCGCCTTCCTGCCCCACGCGTCATAGAGAGAACCGGCCGGGCGCCCGTTGCGGGCGCTCGGCCGAGCACTCGCGCGATGGGCTCTAGGCGAGTTGATCGAGGACGAGTTCTCCGCTGGCGTTCAGTTGCTTCATCATTCTTTCGATCCGGTTCCGATCGACGTCGGGCATCACCTGGCCGTCGAACGCGAGCGCCAGCGGGATGCTCGGATGCATCCAGATCGTGAGACGCCCCGGATGCTCTTTCTCGTCGGGCAGCCACGACATCATGAAGCTCTCCTGCCGCCGGAGCTTGGTGCCGATCACGATCTTCAGATGAGCCAGCGTCACATCATCGACGTCGATCACCGGGCGGGCGCTGTTGTACTCGAGAGTCCCCATGATCTGCACCCTACCCTGGCGAGAACCGCGCTTGAGCCGACGGCGGTCTCGACTCGCCCGCGACCGTCGCGATGGGTCCTGGAAACAACGCCCCCGGGCCGCATCGGGGGTTTGAATATGTATCGACCTCTCCACGGCGATGGGCGCTTCGCCGCCGGGGTCACCTGATTGATCGAACCTTTCCACGGCGGCCCGACCCTCCCGGGGCCCGTCTAACCTGAGGCTATGAGCGCAACTTTCGTCCACCCCGCCGGCCCCTCCGACGTCGAGGCGCTTGTTCATCTGCGTCGCGAGATGTTCGCGGCGATGGATGTCGCCGAGCACGACACAACGTGGCGCGATAACGCTGCAGCCTGGTTCGAGTCACACATTGACGATGAGAAGCACGGCATCTTCGTCGTCGAGCATGAATCGCAAGTCGTGGCCTGCGCGATGGGCACACTGCAAGACTCGGCCCCGTCACCGGGTGTTCCTCGCGGCGGATTCGTCGTCGTGAGCAACGTCTGCACCCTGCCCTCATACCGAGGTAGGGGAATGGGGAGGCTCGCGTTCAACGCGGTGATGGAATGGGCGCGCGCAACCGGAGCGGTCCGGGCTGAGCTGATGGCGACGCCGGCAGGTCGTTCCATGTATGCACGGGCGGGATTCAGCGACGTCAAGTTCTCCGCCATGCGGGCAGCTCTTTGAGAGCCGGAGGGACGCTCGGCCGACGGTGACGGGACGATCACTTGGGAGGGCCCGACCAGCAGGTCGGCGCGACGAACGCCCACAGCTTCCCGGAAGATGCTCGCGACCGCGCGGTCAGAGGGGGGCTTCACCTCGCGCGACATCGCCGAACACCTCGGCACGCCGACCCTTCATTGACGATGGGTGCCTACATGTCGAAGATTTGGGCAGGACACGGACGGCGGACACCGTCGACGCGGTTCTCGGCATCTGAATCCGCGGAGTTTGTGCGGAGTAAGCTGCCCGAGAATACAGAAAGCCCCGGACGAATCCGGGGCCGAACTGGCGTTTCTGTAGCAGGAGCGGGGCTTGAACCCGCGACCTCACGATTATGAGTCGTGCGCTCTGACCAGCTGAGCTACCCTGCCGCACGGCATCCGCATAGCAGATGCGAACACTGTGAGCCCCGAGTCAGGATTGAACTGACGACCCCTTCCTTACCATGGAAGTGCTCTGCCACTGAGCTATCGGGGCGTGCTGCCCCTCGCGGAGCAACCAGACGAGCCTATCATCCGAGTGGCTCGCGTGCGAAATCGAGACGTCAGTCGAGAAGCCTCTCGAGGCGTCAGTCGAGCGAGGCCCGGCCGGCGTTCGTCCGCAGCCACGGCAGCGGGTCGATCGTCTTGCCGTTGACGATGATCTCGAAGTGCAGATGGGCGCCGAAGGAGTGCCCGGTGTTGCCGGTGTTGCCGACGATGTCGCCCACCTTGACCGTGTCGCCGGCCTTGACCTTCAGCGAGCCGTACTGCATGTGGGAGTAATGGCTCGTGATGACGTGACCGTCGATGACGTGGTCGATGTAGACGGTCACGCCGTACCCGCCGCCCTGCTCCGTGGCGATGCGCACGGTGCCGTCGGCGATGGCCTGGATCGGGGCGCCCTCACCCGGGGTGAAGTCGATGCCCTCGTGCATGCGTCCCCAGCGGGGGCCGTACCCGGAGCTCATGCTGACGCCGACCAGGAACGGCCACTGGATGGCGGCGTCGGGGTCGTTCGTGAACACGGAGTCGGAGAACTTGATGCCCTGCTCGGAGGCGAGATCGACGAGGGACACGGTCGAGAAGTCCTGAGCAGCGGCGACGGTCTCGTTCTGCACATCGGAGGACGTGACGAACGCCTGGATCTGGCCGTCGGTCTTCTCGGAGGCGCCGGAGGATGCCGCGACCAGCGACATCGTGGCGGTGCCGTCGGAACCGGTCGCGGCGATGGCCTCGGCCGGCATCGTCATCGAGACGGCGAGGAGGCCAGCGAGCCCCATCACTCCGACCGTCGCACCGAACGCGACGACCTTGCGGAACTGCGGGCGGCGGCGAGCGACGTGCTCGGTGGCCGGAGCGTCGACTGCGGGATCTTCCGCGTGGGGCGCATCGGCGGCGTCATCCGCCTTCTCGTCGCCGGCGACGGAACGGAACGCGAGAGACGCCTGTACGAAGGCGTCGACGGGAGCCTCAGAGCGAGGAAGCTCCGGCTCTTCGACGGCCGGTGCGGAGACGAACGACTCGGCGACGGGCGTGGCGGGAGCGGGCTCAACGGCGACCGCGGGATCGGAGACATCAACAGTCTCGATGACGTCCAGGCGCTGACGCGCGGCGCGGCGCGAGACCGGCGCGGCGACCGCGGCAGCAGCGACGGCGGCGGCGACTTCGGCGGCAACGGTCACAGCAGGGGTCTCGAAGGCCGCAATGCGGTGCCGGCTGGAGCGGCGCGTCGGCGCAGCGGCAGCCTGGGGGTTGTCGAAGGGCAAAGCGTTTCTCTCGGGTCAGTCTTCAAGCTGGGGGCGCTTGAAACCCTCATCGTTTCGGGCGATGAAAGTAACGATCGGATAAACCCTATCGTGAGCCGCCTGAGAAAGCCATGAATTCCTCATGCTTCCTCTGCGAGCAGGGCGGTCAGTCGGGCGTGCACGTCGGAGCCGCCGGCGATCAGCATCGGACGGGCGGATGCCGTGTCGATCCGAGTCACCACTCCCCCTGCTTCCGCGACGAGGAGCGCCCCGGCGGCGAAGTCCCAGGGCTTGAGCCCGCGTTCGAAGTAGCCGTCGAGCCTGCCGGCGGCGACGTAGGCGAGGTCGAGTGAGGCCGCACCGGCCCGTCGCAGGTCGCGCGCGATCGGCATCACGCGGCGCACGGTCTCGATGTCTCCGTCATGCGTCGCGGGGTCGTACCCGAACCCGGTGGCGAGCAGCGCACCCGCGGGCGTCACCGACGTGACTGCCAGCCTCTGCGATCCCAGATAAGCGCCGCCGCCACGACTTGCGGTGAACAGCTCACCGTGTGCGGGCGCGAAGACCGCGCCGGCGAGAGCCTCCCACCGCCCCGGCACCGCCTCGCCCTGCACGGCCGCGATGCTCACGGCGTACGCGGGGATGCCGTAGGCGTAGTTCACGGTGCCGTCGATCGGGTCGACCACCCAGGTGATGCCGGTGTCGCCGGAATCGGCATCCGACTCCTCACCGAGGAAGCCGTCGCCGGGCCGCGCCGCGCGCAGCCGTTCACGGATCAGTGCTTCGACCTCTCGGTCGGCCTCTGTGACGATGTCGGCCAGGCTCGACTTCGTCGCGGCGAGCTGTACGCCCTCTTCGCGGCGCCGGAGCGCCAGCTCTCCCGCCTCGCGCGCGATGTCTGCGGCGAGGTCGGCGAGCTCGGTCTCGACGGTCACTGCGGAGGCAGGGGCGGAGCGGGCGGGTACGGCTCCGTCGTCGACGGGCCGGCAGGCGCCGGGGGGACCGTGTGCGAACCCGGATCCTCGGGCACCGGGGCCGCCGCCGGGGCCGGGGCCGGTCCGGGCTCCGACGCAGGTGCGAAGTCGACGGCGGGAGCCGCGTACTGCAGCGCGGCGGGGTCCTGCGGTGCGAGCGGAACGGGGATCGCGGGCAGCTGCTGCGCCTGGTACTGCGGGGCGGGAGGCTGCGCAGCGCTCTGGCCCGGATACGCACCCTGGCCCTGGTAGTAGGCGCCGCCGGCCGGCGCCGCGAGCTGCGGTGCGGAGGGGAAGCCCGTGTAGTACGCGTTCCAATCAGGGCTGCCGTCGGGCATCGCCGGGAGCGGTGTGGCACCGTCGGCATACGTCGGCCAGGTCGCGGGAGCGGCGGCGGCCGCGGCATGGCGAGTGGGAGCAGCCTGCTTCTTCGGCGCGAACAGTGCGTTCAGCAGCGGGATGAGCGTGGTGCCGACCGCCGTGAGGATCGTGAGGGCCACGAGGATGCGGCCGAACAGGTCGCCGAACTCGAAGTTGTGGGTGAACGTCAGGAAGAACAGCAGCATGCCGACGAGCCCGACCAGGAACACGATCGTGGCGATATAGATGATGCGGGTGAAGACGGTGACGTAGCGCTGCGCGGCCGGCGTGAACAGACGCACGTGCAGCAGAGCCAGTTGCAGGATGCCGATCACCAGCAGCAGCTGGAAGAACCGCTCGCCCCCGCTGAAGAACTGCCCGTCCTCGGGGAGCCAGATCTTGAAGGCTCCGACGATGAGCGCGATGATCCACGACACCATGCTCGCCAGCGCGAGCCAGTCGGGACGGTTGGGTGCGAGACCCGCCTCGAGGATCGCGATGCCGGCGAAGCCCGCCAGCAGCAGGATCGTGAGGAACGCGCGCCCGATCAGTCCGTCCTGATCTCCGATGAGCACCCACACGACGCAGACGAGAGCGGCGGCGATCAGCGCGCCGATCGCGATCCAGATCGACCCCCGGATCAGGAGCGAGGTGTTCTTCGGCTCAGGTGTCACTGTTCCGGGTTGAGACATGGCGGTCCTCTCGACGAGTGAGCTGTGCGTTCATCCTCGCATGCCGGACGACCCGATCACGGGTGATCCGGTCATGTGTGGAAAGCTCAGCCGGCCTTCTTCGCGGATGCTGCCGCGAACGCCGCGATGCGGGCCTGAGCATCCGGCGTCTCCATGGCCGCACCGATCGAGCGCGCTTCCTCGCTGAGCTGCTCGACGAAGGTGCGCTCGGGTCGCGAGCGCACGAGGCGCTTGGCCTTGCCGTACGCATCGGCGGCACCCGCCAGCCAGAAGCGCGCGACCTCTTCCGCCCTCGCGCGGACCCGTTCGGCCTCGTCCGCGGCATCCGTCCCGTCGACCGCCTCTGCGACCAGCCCCCACTCGACCGCCTCTGCGGCTGAGAGCAGGCGGTCCTGCAGCACGAGCTGCAGCGCCCGGCGCTGGCCCACCGCCTGGGCAAGCTGCGCAGACACCGACAGATCGGGCGTGAGACCGATGTTCGCATACAGGCTGCCGAGCTTCGAACGCGAGCCGACGACCGCGTAGTCGCTGCTCAGCAGGATGCCGAGTCCGCCGCCCGCCGTGGTGCCGTGCGCCGCCACGACCACCGGGACCGCAGATTCGGTGAGCGAGCGGATGCCGGAGTTGATCACCTCGGCGAGCGCCGTGATCTCGGCGCCCGAGCCCATCGAGGTCGACATCTCGATGACGTCGCCGCCCGCGCAGAACGCCGGGCCCGCAGCATCGAGCAGGATCGCCTTGACGTCGCTGCGGCCGGTCGCCTCCGCCGTCGCGTCACGCCACGCGTGCGCGAGATCGGCGTTGAAGGCGTTCAGCCGGGCCGGGCGGTTCAGCGTGAGCCGAGCCATTCCCTCATCGACCGAGAACAGGATGGCATCGCTCATGGCTTCTCCTTCGAGCACAGGACGTATCGCTCCAGCGTAACCGCGCTCAGACCTGCTCCCAGACCCTGGCGACGAAGGCCTCCATGCGACGCCGTGTGCCGTCGAGACGGAAGTCGACCTGACCGGGGGCGCGCACCTCGTTCGGGGCCAGTGGCTGCGCCAGACGCACGTTGTCGTGACAGGAGAGGTCGGCGCAGATGTAGGTTCCCACCGAGTCGCCGCGCTCCCCCGCCTCGCCGACGCGGCGTGCCGAGAACAGAGCGACCTGGTTGCCCGGCTGCATGGTGTGGCAGATGTTGCACATGCCGTTGCGGGCGCGACCGGGCTCGGAGATGCGCAGCACCACGCCCTTGATCTCGCCGTCGTGCTGGATCAGCACGTAGCCCCTCTTGCCGGCGCTCGGATCCCGCCAGGCGAAGAAGTCGAGGTAGTCCCAGTCGACGAGCAGGAAATCGTGCGGCATCTGCATGATCCGCAGGTCGTCGGCATCCGCATTGACGAACGAGGACCGGACCTCGGCCTCTGTGAGCGCGCGCATCGCTCCAGTCTAGGCAGAGCTCGGGCCCGTCTCTCCCCGGGCGTTCTTCAGCGGCCGAGGCGCGCGAGCTCGGCCTGCCGCAGCACCCGGAGCAGGTCTCGCGGAAGGCGCGCCCCGTGGAGTGTCGACGGACGCAGAATCGCGGAGATCCCCGCGACCGTCGCGTGCACGATCCGGCCCTCACGACGGACGAGGTTCATAGCCGCCAGCGCATCCAGCCGACGCCGGTAGCGTCCCCTGCCCAGGACCCGGTGCGATCGGAGCAGGTCGAGGAGATCGTCCTCGAGGAGAGACTCCTCCTGCTTCAGCTCGTGCTCGACGACGAGGGCGAGCGCCGATCGCAGCGGAGGCTCGAGCGTGGCCCCGCGGAGGTCTCCGCGGACTACCTCCTCGTCGATGCTGAGATCGAGCAGCGCGCGTCGCTGCAGACGGGTACCGGCCGCGGGGACGGCGGATGCGGGTTCGTGGAACAGACGCGACTCGACGATGCTCATATCCATGAGACGCACGAAGGGTGCGTTTCATTACGCGGGTCGGCGTTCGCGTGTATTCGCCGAAGCAGACGGGGATCGGATCCGCCCCGCCTACCTCAGGCTCAGCCGACGGGCAAGCCCCTCGTCAGCGGATGCCGGTCGACCTATCGTGGCTCATCCCATTGCGCGGACACACACCTGCCCCGGAGGTAGCGACATGCACGCGGAGGACGCCCCGCCGACCGAAGCTCTCCTCAACGGCCGATACCGGCTGCTCGATCGACTCGGCAGAGGTGGCATGGCGACCGTCTACCGGGCCGAGGACGAGATCCTGGAACGCACGGTCGCGGTCAAGCTGATCCGCCACGATCCCGACGTCCCCTTCGCCGCCGACCGCGTGCACACCGAGAAGGCGCTGCTCGCGGCGGTGAACCATCCGGCGCTGGTGACGCTGTTCGACGCCCACCTCGACCCCGGGGCCCCGCAGTATCTGGTCATGGAACTCGTCGACGGACCGAGCCTCGCTCAGCGCATGACGCACGGGCCGCTGTCTCCGGCTGATGTCGCGCAGATCGGAGAAGACCTCGCGAACGCACTCGAGGCGGTTCATGCGGCCGGCATCATCCATCGCGACGTGAAGCCGTCGAACGTGCTCCTCGCGCCGCCGGCGACGGCATCCGGCCGCTGGACCGCGAAGCTCGCCGACTTCGGGATCGCCTGCACCGCCGAGACATCGAAGGTGCGCACAGGTGTGGTCCTCGGAACCGCCGCGTACATGGCACCGGAGCAGCTGCGCGACCTCCCCCTCACTCCCGCCGCCGACATCTACGCCCTCGGTCTCGTGCTGCTGGAGGTGCTCACGGGGCGGCACGGCTACCCGATCGGCACCAGCATCGAATCCGCCCGGGTGCGGCTGACCGAGCCGCCCGAGATCCCCGACTCCGTGACCCCGGGGTGGAGGCGGCTCATCCTCTGGATGACGAGGACCGACCCGGAGGAGCGACCGTCAGCAGCCGAGGTCGCCGCCGAAGTCATCGGGCTGCGCGGGGATGGGCGCTCGGGGTTGCCCGGAATGTCAGGCACCGAGACCACCGAGCGTCTGCCGCCGACACGAGTCCTGCGCACCGCGGGGAACTCCTCACCGACCCGTCCTCGACGCATTCTCGCCGCGCTGATCGCGGGAGCCGCGGCCATCGGCATGCTGGCCGCGATCGGCGTGTGGACGTCGTCGGCGGCCGACATCGTGACCGGACGCGCCGTCGCCGGGATCACCGTACCCCGCTCGGCACCCGCCGCGACCGCCGACTCGGACTCCGCCACGACCCCGACGGCGGTGACAGTCGACGGCGGCGGCCCGGGCCCGTCGGCCGCGAACGACGACAAGCACGCCGAGCACGCGGCGGAGGTGGCGGACAGAAAAGCCGAGCATGCGGCCGAGGTCGCCGACAAGAAGTCCGAGCACGACGGCCGGGGGAACTCCGGCAAAGGCAAGTGAGCGGCCACCGGAGCGCACGGGAATCAGGCACTGATCAGGGAAAAGCGAAGGGCCCCGCATTGCGGGGCCCTTCATCCATCCGGTGGCGAGTGAGGGATTCGAACCCCCGAAGTCGAAGACGGCTGATTTACAGTCAGATCCCTTTGGCCGCTTGGGTAACTCGCCATTGTGCACCCGCCCGACTTGGACAGCCAACCAGGGGCACGAGTATCAATCATACCTGCCGGTGGCGGTCGCGAGAAATCGAGACGTCAGCTGCCGTACACCCCGCGCTCGGCGTCGGCCAGGGACTCCGGTGTGCGCAGCAGACCGCCCTCAGCGCGACATGTCGCGGCGGCCACATCCATCGCCCTGTGCAGCAGGGCGTGCATGTCTGTCTCCCCTGCCACGAGCCCGGCGGCGACGGCGGCGAGAGTCGCATCGCCCGCGCCGACCGTGTCGACGATCCGGCCGGGCAGCGCCGAGATCGGCGCCCGCACGACCCCGTCATCGGATTCCAGCACGGCGCCGTCCGCGCCGGCGGTCGCGAGCACCGCCTCCGCTCCCAGTCCGCGGAGTCGCGCCCGCAGCGCGTCGAGATCGCCGTCGTAGAGAAGGTCGGCGTCGTCCGCTCCGACCTTCACGATCACGGCATCCGCTGCAACGCTCTCGAAACCCCGCACGAACTCCTCACGGTCGCTCAGCATGCCCGACCGAGGGTTCGGATCGACCGCCACCCGCGCATCGGCGACGGCATCGGCCAGCGCATCGACCTCGGCGGGGACGTCGAACGGGAAGCAGCTCACAGCGACCAGGGCGGACTCGGCGATCGCCTGCCGCGCTTCGTCGGAATAGCGGATGCTGCGCCTCTGCGCCGCCTCGTTGAACTCGTACTGGGGCTCGCCGCTCTGCGACCACGTCACGACCGCACGTGATGAGCCGTGCGAAGCCGCGCTCGATATCAGCCTGACGCCGTGGTCGACGAGATACCCGCGGATGTGCGCTCCCGCATCGTCGTCGCCGACCATCGCGATCAGTGTCGTCGGAACGCCGAGTCGCCGGAGTCCGACCGCGACGTTCAGCGCCGCTCCCCCGACGAGCTCCCTCACTCCACCGGCATCCCTGATCTCGTCGATCAATGCGTCGCCGATGACGACCGCGCTCCCCGTCGATGCAGATTCGGTGCTCATCCTGCCGACAGTACTCCAGGAGTCCGGCGACACGCGATCTCTCCCTATCGCCGCAGGGAGCCGTGACGATACGGTGTGCCCATGAACGCTCGACTCGCCACCGGCGCCGCCGCTCTGCTGCTCATCGCCGCGCTGACGGGATGCAGCCCATCGGATGCCGGAGGAGCGAACGGCTCGTCGACGCCGTCGTCGTCCGACGCCGGCACGGCCTCGCCCGGAGCATCCGACTCCCCCACGGCGTCTCCGTCTCCCACCTCCACGACCAAGTCCGTCGCCCTGCCGACCGACTGCCGCGCGATCCTGTCGGCGGACGTGCTCTCTCAACTCGGTGACACCCCGTTGAACGACGCGGCGTTCGGCCCGTCGGGAGTCGGCGCCGACGGCACTCTCACCTGCGTGTGGGCGGATCCGCAGGCTGACACGACGCGCCTGGTCACCACCATTTCGAAGATGAACCGCGGCCCGGCGCTCGACATGCTGAACGCGCTCGTGACCGACGAGGGCTTCGCGTGCTTCACCCCCGACGACGGAACCCGCTGCGAGAAGACATGGCAGAACGAGCAGTACCCCGTCACCGACGGCCGCACGCTCTTCTGGCGAGATGACGTTCTCATCGACACCCGCTACTCGAACCTGGCACCGAGCGGATACACCTCGAGCATCATCGCGCACCTGTTCGACTAGGAGCGCCCGCCTCGCGTACGGATTCGCGGCGTCGACTCTCCTGCTCGGGAGGAGATCTCGCGTTCGGGCTGAGGAATCTCCGCGAAACCTCCGCCCGAACCTGCGTTCTCCTCCCGAACGAGCGCGCGAGCACAGGCCGCGCACGCGAAGAAGGCCCCGGGGCGAACCCCGGGGCCTTCTCAGTCACTCAGCACGTCAGTTGTACGTACCCGGCGTGATGTCGTCGGTCGAGAACGCGTCGAAGTCGACGTAACCGAAGTCGCCCTCGGCGTACGCCCCGTCGGATGCGAAGATCCGGTTCGGGTAGCGCTCGCTCTTGGCCTCTTCCGTGGCCTCGACCGTGACGTCGCGGTACTTCGAGAGTCCCGTTCCGGCGGGGATGAGCTTACCGATGATGACGTTCTCCTTGAGACCGACCAGCGGGTCGCGCTTGCCCTCCATGGCGGCCTGCGTGAGGACGCGGGTCGTCTCCTGGAACGATGCGGCCGACAGCCACGACTCGGTCGCGAGCGACGCCTTCGTGATACCCATCAGCTCCGGACGACCCGACGCGGGGCGCTTGCCCTCGGCCACGGCCTCGCGGTTGATCGCCTGGTAGCGCTTGAGGTCGACCATCTCACCCGGCAGCAGGGTCGTGTCGGCGTGATCGACGACGGTGACCTTGCGGAGCATCTGACGGACGATGACCTCGATGTGCTTGTCGTGGATCGGCACACCCTGCGAGCGGTAGACGCCCTGGACGCCGTTCACGAGGTAACGCTGCACCTCGCGGGCGCCCATGACGCGCATGACCTCCTTGGGATCGAGCGTGCCCACCAGGATCGGCTGGCCGACCGTGACGTGCTGGCCGTCCTCGACGAGGAGCGTCGCACGGCGCAGGACCGGGTAGACCACGGGCTCGTCGCCGTTGTCGGGCGTGAGGATGACCTTCTTGGCCTTGTCGGTCTCGTCGATCGTGATGCGGCCGTCGGCCTCTGCGATCGGCGACGCACCCTTGGGGGTACGAGCCTCGAAGAGCTCCTGGACGCGGGGCAGACCCTGGGTGATGTCATCCGCCGATGCCGAACCACCGGTGTGGAACGTACGCATCGTCAGCTGGGTACCGGGCTCACCGATCGACTGAGCGGCGATGATGCCGACGGCCTCGCCGATGTCGACGGTCTTGCCGGTCGCGAGCGAACGGCCGTAGCACTGCGCGCAGACACCGACGGCAGAGTCGCAGGTCAGAACCGAGCGCACCTTGATGGTCTCGACACCCGCCTCGACCAGCTTGTCGATGAGCACGTCGCCCACGTCGTCGCCTGCGGAGGCGAGGATCTCGCCCTTGCTGTCGACCACGTCGGACGCCAGGGTACGAGCGAACACCGAGTTCTCGACGTTCGCGTCGCGCACCAGCTGACCCTGCGAGTCGGCGGCGGCGATCGGGAGCTCGAGGCCCTTCGACGTGCCGCAGTCCTCTTCGCGGATGATGACGTCCTGCGAGACGTCCACCAGACGACGGGTCAGGTAACCCGAGTCGGCGGTACGCAGAGCGGTGTCGGCCAGACCCTTGCGGGTACCGTGCGTCGCGATGAAGTACTCCGCCACCGACAGACCCTCGCGGTACGAGGAGATGATCGGACGCGGGATGATCTCACCCTTGGGGTTGTTCACCAGGCCTCGCATACCCGCGATGTTGCGGATCTGCAGCCAGTTACCACGGGCGCCCGAGGACACCATGCGGTTGATGGTGTTGTCCTCCGGGAAGTTCGCCTTCATCGCGGCCTGGACCTCGTCGGTCGCCTCGGTCCAGATCTTGATGAGCTCCTGACGACGCTCGACGTCGGTCGTGAGACCCTTCTCGTACTGCGACTGGACCTTCGCGGCCTGCTTCTCGTAGCCGGCGACGATCTCGGCCTTGTTCGGCGGGGTGAGGATGTCGCTGAGCGCGACGGTCACACCGGAACGAGTGGCCCAGTAGAAGCCCGCGTCCTTGATGCGGTCGAGCGATGCGGCCGTCTCGGTCTTCGGGTACTCCTCTGCCAGCTTGTTGACGATCTGCGACAGCTTGTTCTTGTCGGCCTGCTCGCGGACGAACGGGTAGCCCTTCGGCAGCGTGTCGTTGAAGATCGCCTGACCGAGCGAGGCGTCGACGAGACCGTGACGCTCGTAGCCCTCGGGAGCGTCGCCCTCGAGGAACGTCAGACCCGGGATGCGGATGCGGACCTTGGCCTGCAGGTCGAGGGTGCCCTCGTCCTTGGCCAGGATCGCCTCGCCCACCGAACCGAACGCACGGCCCTCACCGGCTGCGCCCGCCTTGACCGTGGTCAGGTGGTGCAGACCGATGATCATGTCCTGCGAGGGCAGGGTGACCGGGCGGCCGTCAGACGGCTTCAGGATGTTGTTCGACGCGAGCATCAGCACGCGGGCCTCGGCCTGAGCCTCGACCGACAGCGGCAGGTGCACGGCCATCTGGTCACCGTCGAAGTCGGCGTTGAACGCCGCGCAGACGAGCGGGTGCAGCTGGATGGCCTTGCCCTCGACGAGCTGAGGCTCGAAGGCCTGGATGCCGAGACGGTGCAGCGTGGGCGCACGGTTCAGCAGCACCGGACGCTCGCGGATGATCTCCTCGAGCACGTCCCAGACCTCGGGACGGGTGCGCTCCACGGCGCGCTTGGCGGCCTTGATGTTCTGCGAGTGACCGAGGTCGATCAGGCGCTTGATCACGAACGGCTTGAAGAGCTCCAGAGCCATCTGCTTGGGCAGACCGCACTGGTGCAGCTTCAGCTGCGGACCGACGATGATGACCGAACGGCCCGAGTAGTCGACGCGCTTGCCGAGCAGGTTCTGGCGGAAGCGACCCTGCTTGCCCTTCAGCATGTCGCTGAGGGACTTCAGGGCGCGGTTGCCGGTGCCGGTGACGGGGCGACCGCGGCGGCCGTTGTCGAACAGCGCGTCGACGGCCTCCTGCAGCATCCGCTTCTCGTTGTTGACGATGATCTCGGGGGCGCCGAGGTCGATCAGACGACGAAGACGGTTGTTGCGGTTGATCACACGGCGGTAGAGGTCGTTGAGGTCGGAGGTCGCGAAGCGGCCACCGTCGAGCTGCACCATCGGGCGCAGCTCAGGCGGGATCACCGGAACGACATCGAGGACCATGGCGGCCGGGCTCATACCGGTCTCCAGGAACGAGTTGACGACCTTCAGGCGCTTGATCGCGCGGATCTTGCGCTGACCCTTGCCCTCGGAGATCTGCAGGTGCAGGCTGTCGGCTTCGGCCGCGAGGTCGAAGGCCGCCAGGCGGCGCTGGATGGCCTCGGCGCCCATGTGGGCCTCGAAGTACTGGCCGAAGCGGTCCTGCAGCTCGTGGAAGACGTCGTCCTCGGGACGGAGAGCGCCCACCTCGAGCGTGCGGAAGTCCTCCCACACGCGCTCGAGCTTGGCGATCGCCTCGTCGGCACCCTTGCGGATGAGCGACATCTCCTTCTCGGCGGCGTCCTTGACCTTCTTCTTCTGGTCGGCCTTGGCGCCCTCGGCCTCGAGAGCCGCGAGCTCCTCCTCCAGCTTGGCCAGGCGCTCCGCGATCTTGGAATCGCGGCGGTCGCCAAGGGTCTTCAGCTCGAGGCGGATGTTGTTCTCCTGCGTGCCCAGGTCGCGGTGACGAGCATCCTCGTCGACCGAGATGACCATGTAGGCGGCGAAGTAGATGACCTTCTCGAGGTCCTTCGGCGCCATGTCGAGCAGGTAGCCGAGGCGCGAGGGAACACCCTTGAAGTACCAGATGTGGGTGACGGGAGCGGCGAGCTCGATGTGTCCCATGCGCTCACGACGGACGGAGCTCTTGGTGACCTCCACGCCGCAGCGCTCGCAGACGATGCCCTTGAAGCGGACACGCTTGTACTTGCCGCAGGCGCACTCCCAGTCGCGGGAGGGGCCGAAGATCTGCTCACCGAAGAGCCCATCCTTCTCGGGCTTCAGGGTTCGGTAGTTGATGGTTTCGGGCTTCTTGACCTCGCCGTACGACCACGCGCGGATGTGGTCTGCGGTCGCCAGGCCGATGCGAAGCTCATCGAAGGTTGTTGCGTCGAGCACTAGTTCTCCTGTGTCGGAATTCTTTGTGAGAAGTCTGGGTGGTGGGCCGCCGCCTC
>Ga0308158_10001255_pt1 | contig 28135 bp, 23 predicted proteins | sample PhyBR2_FD_201038 | JGI IMG/M metagenome (GOLD analysis project Ga0308158, IMG submission 201038) | Phyllosphere microbial communities from UC Gill Tract Community Farm, Albany, California, United States - DLSLB.R2 | ecosystem: Host-associated > Plants > Phyllosphere > Unclassified | place: USA... | reverse complement strand
GATCTGCAGGCGCTGGTCGATGCGGGCGACCTGTTCATCCATTACGAGTCGCCGCTCGAACTCGAGCTGGACGTGCACTTCGACCGCATCATCAAGCTGGTGGAAAAGGAAGGCATCGACTGCGTGGTGTTCGATTCGATCGCCGTGTATGAAATGACCAGCCGCAGCGAAGTGGCCGATTATCTGTACGCGCTGGCGAGCTTCTTCAAGAACCGGCTGGCCACGACGCTGTTCAACTACGAAAGCCCCGAACTGCTGGGTGTATCGCAGATCAGCGAAGAGCTCAAGGGCTCGCACCTGGTCGACAACATCATCCTGCTCAATTACGTGGAGATATCTACCGTGCTGCGGCGCGCGCTCGCCGTGCCGAAAGTGCGCGGCAGCCGCAACCTGCAAGTGACGCGCGAATACACGATCGACGTGGGCGGGCTGATCCTGAAGGACGATAGCGACAGCAATACCCAGGCCGTCCCGCAACTGCCGTTCTCGTCGTATTACGGTCTGCTGTCGCGTTCGCCATCGCGCCAGAGTCCGATGATCGAAGAAGCCGTCGCCAACGGCGAGCCTTTGCCCGAGTCGACGCACCAGCCGGTCGAAACCAACCGGTGATCGCCGTCGACCTGCCCGACAAGCCGCCCATCGACTGGGACGACTGGCGCGCGCCGCTGCGCCAGTACACCGAGGCGACCGGGCTGGTGACGTCCGTCTACGACGCGACCGGCGTGCGCCGCATCGGCCCGCTGACCGGCTCGCGCATGTCGACCTTCCTCGCCGAGCAGTCGACGCTGTGGGCCGAGGACGGCCCCGGCACGGCGCTCGAGCGCAGCCTGGCGCGCGACGTTTGCCAGCAGGGCACGCCAGCGGCCAGCGAATTTAGCGAAGGCTTCTGCGTGCGCGCGTTGCCGCTGCTCTTGCACGGCAACGTGTATGGCGTGCTGGTGTTCGGCTGGCGCTTCGCCGATTTCAGCTCACCGCTGGCTTGTGAACGCATCGGCCGGCAGATCGGCGTGTCGGGCCATCTGCTGTGGAGCGAGGTGCGGCTTGACGCGCCTGTATCGGTGCAGCGCATGGCCACTTACGAAACCCTGCTGCTCACGCTATCGAGTACGCTCGACCGGCAGCGCGAAACCATCGACGACCTGACGCGCGTGAACCGCACGCGCGAGCTGTTCCTTGCGACCGTCTCGCACGAGATGCGCACGCCGCTGTCGGCGCTGTCGATGCGCATCGAACTGATGCTGCGCACGATTCCCGACCTGCCAGAGAAGGCCGTCAGCGGCCTGGAATCGATGCGCGTGCACGTGCGCCAGGAGGCCGGCATGGTCGACGACCTGATCGACGCTGCGCGCACGCTGACCGGGCAGATGTCCATCGTGCGCAAGCCGATCGTGCTGGGGCAAGTGCTGCGCGAAGCCATCGCCACGGTGGAGCCGCACGCGCACGCCAAGCAGATCCTGATGCAGGTGACGCCGGCCGATTACGGCGCGGATATCCGCTTCGAGGCCGATGGGCAGCGGCTGCAGCAGGTGTGCTGGAATCTGCTGTTCAATGCGGTCAAGTTCACGCCGGTGGGGGGTGTGATTCGCATCGGCATTCGGCGCAGCGGGGGATGGGTCGAGATCGATATCGCCGATTCAGGGCAGGGAATCGAGGCGGACGATCTGCCGCATGTGTTTGGCGCATTCAAGCTGCAGCAGCATGACAATGCGACCGGACTGGGACTGGGCCTGTATATCGCGCGGCGGATTGTGGAGCTGCATGAGGGGACGCTCAGTGTCAGCAGTGAAGGAAGGGGACGGGGGGCGACGTTTGCGATTCGGTTGCCGGTTGGGGGGGGCTCGGGTGGCAGTGCTTGGTGATGCTGACGGTGAACAGTGTTAAAACCCGGGCTTCTTGGGAAGATGATGGTTTTTTAGCGTGGTAAGAATGCATGATGCGGGTAAGTGATGCTTCCGGCCAGAATTGAAAGCCCTACTAAAATCCAATATATTTAAAAAAGCACTAATAAATGTACCAACCAAATTCATCAATGAGTGATAGTCACATCTCGATTTTTTAAACTGATCCGGCAAGCGTACGCCTCGCGAAGTGATGGATGTTTACTCTGTTGCTGCTGATGCCCAATGACTTTCTCCATGGCTATGACGGCCTTCAAGCTGAGGTACCCTAGCCTTAGGCCACTTACCCACCTGTACGTGTACTCGTCCAGACCCGAAAGTGGGAAGCAGCCGACACGGTTGACAAGTTAGCGGACGTGCTTTTTCATGCACTCTGAGAAAGCTAGGTGTTAGCTTAGGTCAAGTTAGAAACCGTTGGGCTATGCCGAAATAGTTCGCAACGTTGTTCCGCGTACCTACTTGGTTAGTTAAATCTATGAAGATTATTGTTAGTAGTATGTCAACAACTGGGTATGATCGATTGGTTGCTAAGGGCAACATTTTAGCTGTTACTATCTTATTGTCCGAAAAGTTAAGAGGTTGCCTTGGGGAAAAGCAAAATTATATCGTCCTGTGTTTTTGTTGACTGGAATAACATTAGGGAATCATTTACTCCCGCGATAGGGCATAACCAGTCAGCGAAAATACGAAAAGCAATATTTAAGATGCAAGAACAATGCGCTGCCATTTTAAAAAGCATTGATGCTACATCTACATATAAGGTTCAAACCAGATTTTATGATGGATGGCATAGAAACGATACTCCTACGAGTGTTTTTTTGGAAATGCAAAAAGCATACTACGATTGGAGTTCGGATCGAACTATTGGGAGAGTGTACTTCCAGTCTGGCCCAGATTATGGAAATTATTTAGCTTGTGATTCACATCGGAACCCGCTGATTTCTACTTCGCGAGATAGCGGACAGAAGATGATTGATACTTCAATTGCTTGCGATTTTCTTTATATGCTTCAAAATCGGCAAATAGAAATTGGTTTGATTGCTTCGGACGACGATGACTTCATTCCCGCAGCCTTAACCGCTGAAGCATGGGGGCTTAAAGGTTATCTAATTCGTAGTAATGGTAGAGGCTTAGAACAAGTTACAAAAAAATCTGCTAATAGTCCAATAAAATTTTGGAGCCAAAATTGAACGAAAATATTATCCAAACCGACATAGCTGCTTTTTGCGACCCTGGCACATCACCAGTTGTCACGTCTGCGCAGAACAAGATCAGAATCGAAATGATTCGTTTTGGCGAAGATCGAGATTACATTTTTGATGTCTCGAATGGGAAGGTTGAAGCTAGACATAGCAAGAAGAAATTTGCGAATATTGCTTCGCTCTTAGCTTCGGATGAATTTGCTGACCTTCGCGCGTTTGCGAACACTCAAAGACAGGCTTTACTCAGCAAGCAATTAGACAAGCTGATCCCACCGTCTGGGATATTAGACCCTGAAGGCGATGGTTCACTGTTCACATTGGACATTGGCAGAGAACTACTAAAACCTATCGTGCAGGACGAAGTTAAGGTAATTCTTCTGGACGGCCCTGCAGGGGTTGGAAAAACCTCGTTTATTGAGCGCATGGTATTTGAGCGCTGCTCAGCAGCTGCATTGCCCCCAATATTCCATATAACTAGCAAAGGAAGGAGGCTTTCAAATCTTCCAGACGCGATGGGAAAAACAGCTTCCGATCTAAATGCAAAATTTCGAGCTGAACATATCCCTATTCTAGCTAGGTATAACATCCTTCAAGTAGCTATAGATGGCTTTGATGAGCTGGTTCAGCCCGATGGTTATGGTAATGCATGGGAGGCGATGAAAGATTTTGTTCGGCAAATGAGGGCAAACGGACCTCTAATCTTAGCTGGACGCGATACTTTTTTCGATCAGCAGGGCGTAAAAAAGCAGTTCGATAATCAAAAGGTTGATTTGGTTACAGTGCGATTAAGTGAGGTAACTGAAACTCAAGCGCAAGAGTGGCTCATTAAGAAAGGGTGGAACGCTAGAGAACTGCAAGATCCTGATGTCATTGATTTTTTCAAGAGAGAGTACACCCGTAGACCATTCTTTTTAACCCAAATCGCAAAGTTTAATGATTTCTCCAATATTCCCGCAGAGTTAGGTAGTCCGCAGGCGATCCTCGTTGACAGCCTGTTAGATCGTGAAGCGAAAATTCTGAATCCTGTCTTGCCTGGTCTAAGCAATAACGCTATCAAAGTTGCTCTAAGCGGAGTATTCGAGCAAATTGCTGTTGATATGGCTGACCGTGAAATTGATACCGTTCCTCTCGGGTTCATCGAGTTTTTAGCAGACTATGCTTTTTCTGACATTGCTACAGAAACTGAACGAAATGCGCTCACGAAAAAAATCGGAAGTGCTCCGTTACTTGAGAAAGGCAATGGCAGCTCAGACTGTAAATTTCCTCATTCAGAGATACAAAACCATTTTCTTGCTCGTGCATTAATGACAGCTCTTCTTAGTGCAGAGCCGTTTCCATCGCTTCGTGGGGCAATATACGGTGCAGACACGATTGAGGCTTTCGCTGACGTGTTTCTGACCTTGTCTCAAAATGACGCGGAGATTGTCCTTGCGGAGCTGAAGAGGTTGATAAAACAGGATCGACACACATTCCGATTTACAGCGAACATTGCAGCATTGTTAATTGCTACTTTGGTGAGGGAAAACGTCAGTAACTCGCCGTTGGAAATAGCTGATATTGTGACTGGTGATATTAGAGTTTTTGACGAACTTTCACGAGCAGTACTTAATAACATCACGATTTCACATTTTGATGTAAGAGCTACGGATTTATCGGCAGTTACGTTTCTGAAAACCAACGTCGCACTCTTAATCGTGGACGAAAGTACACGCTTTGGAAAGAGCGTTCCCGAAGTTAGTGCATTGCAACATAGTGCAAATGGAAAATTTGTAACCGAGTACTCTAACGATAAAATTCAGCAATGGTTAATATCGCATAGCGAAAGTGATGATGGAACTAAACGGGCTGAAGAATCGAATTTGCCGCTCATGAAACTTTTTGATCGATTATGCCGTCGATTCGTACGTCAGCATTATATTCGTGAAAATATTCGTGACGATGGTTACACTTTATTGACAGATCCGAATTGGCCAGTATTACGTGATTTATTGTCAGAAGAAGGATATCTTTTGAGAAACTTGCGAAAAGATATTTCAGGTACAGGAGATAATTTCTACCACATGAAATATCCAGAAAAGCTGCTTTCTCCAGGGACTGATGAGGCATCAAAAAGGGTTAGGGATTTAGTTTTGAAAAAAGCAAAAAATATGTGACCTATATCATCTGATATTTACCTCAGATCGACCAAGGTTTGAAAGTGGGGTCAGGTGAAAGCGTCCGGTTTTCATGGACATCTGAATAAGGGATAGTATGCCCCGAGAGGATATACATGACAAATAAGAGGTTGCCATCAAAGCGGGAGATGACTCCCGCTTCATCCGAAGCTGCTAGGGAAAAGCGGGCGACCTATACCGATGAGTTCAAGCGCGCAGCGGTAGCGCGGCTGCATTCGAGAGAGCAAAGCGCGACTGATTTGGCCATGGAATTGGGTATTCGTCGCAACATGCTGTAAAAATGGGTTGAGAAGATTGAGAAGCAAGCGCCGGACAAGAAGCTGCGCGCACCTGGCCGACCGGCTTCTGACGAACTCAGTGAAGTCCAGCAGTTGCGCCTGCAGTTGATCAAAGCGCAGCAGGAGTTAGTCATCCTAAAAAAGTTCGATGCGTATTTAACTCGCCTAAAAAGTGAAGTACGTATTCATCGACGAGCACTGCAGAGCGTTTCCCGTGTATCAATCGTAGTCTGTACTACGCATTTAAGAAGGCTAGACCAAGTTTGCGCAGCCAGGAAGATCTTGCCATATGTGCAGAAATCTTCAAGCTCAACGCAGCGCATCGCTGGTCGCCTAGCGCGGTCAAGATGTGGCGCTTTCTCAGTGCAAAAGGCGTCAAATGCGGCAAGCACCGGTTAAGGCGGCTACGCAAGTTGTGCGTGCTGGTGTCAGGTCTGACATTTGGACACAGCCTCAGCTTTGACGTGTCAAGTGCAGAGTCTGGATTTATGTTTTGCCCCGGCTCCAATGCTAGGTGACGTCACTTGGAAAAGCTGATATTTCCTCAGCTACGCCTTGAAAAGCGAATCAGTTGACTACATCAGAATTGGTATCCAAATGTCAGACCTAATCCGGAGTGGGTACCCCAAAAGGCCATGCCCCACAGTGCCATGCAATTCGATTGCTGGTAGGGGGGCGCTAGGCTGACGGCACGTGATGCTGCAGAGGCCAGATAGCAAAAAACCCGCGCTTCCTAGGGAAGATAACGGGTTTTAAGCGTGATACGAATGCGTGATGCGAGTAGGTGGTGCTCCGGCCGGAATCGAAGAGCAGGCTGGAACCCGCATGAATGCTAGAGTTCGCTGCTTCGTCCTGCAGAGATACCGCTAAAACTACCGTCAAATCTTGGCGTAGCTACCCGCTCTCACGCAATCTCACTGAGACTCAGCCCAGCGCGCCGGCAGAGTTTACCATGTCAACTTACCCGGCTGGCGTCCTTTCCTTCAACGACTCAGTCTGTTGTCTCCGCAATCTCAGGAGGAAGACATGTCCGCGAGTTCTAAGGCAATGCATGATGCTGCAGTGGCCCTTCAGGACGCTGCACATGCAGCCTTTGCCTTTGGCCGTGCTGCAAGCATGTTAATTGAGGTCTTGAAGACTGTTGCCGACCTCGAAGCTCGCATAGATGCGCTTGAGCACGCGGTTGTTGCCCCTAAAGACATCGATGCCTCGGGCGGCAAGCGTGGCGCGGGTTTACAACTGAAGAGGTACGCAGAAATGCGCAGTCACGTTGGCACGAACACGGCGGCGGGGCTGCGTGGGCGGACGCCCCAAACGTTGCGAAAATGGGCATGTTATGAAGATGGGCCGCTCCGCCCAGTTCGGGTCAACGGTCGGCTTTCGTGGACAGTTGCTGACATCCGTCGCTTACTTAAGAACGGCAAATCATGAGAATAGATGTCGACCGCCGCGGTCGCGCGCGAGCATCTGACGGCCTTGTTCGACCGCTGCCGGGGCGCCTTTAGTTCCACGCTCGGCATAGCTTTCGTCACCGCATCCGTTGCGTCGTTCATGAACAACATTCCGACCATACTGATCGGCGCCTCGCCATCGACGCCACCTCGGCACATCGTGTCGTACCCAAGGTGATAGTGTAAGCGAACGTCATTGGCACCGATCCTATGCCGAAGTTTACGCCCATCGGCAGCTCACCACACTGCTGTGGCTGCATATGCTGTCGACAAAGCGCGTCGTCAGCTTTTTGACGTTAATTTTCCTCCGCACATCTAATGCTGCACGGTATTTAACTGCTGGCATTGATATACTACTAGGCAGCGTACGATCACTCAGGAGTAACATTGGCAATCGATCTTCAAGACCTTTCTCGGCGCCTGTTCGCCACGGCGAACCAGCTCTGGACCAATACCGAGCTGAGGCCGGATCAGTATGCGCAGCCGGTGTTGGCACTAATTGCTCTACGGCAGATGGAGGCGCGATTCGAGGTCGTTGATGCAAAGCTTCCCCGCGGCGGGCGGCTCGGCAATCCCACGCCGCCGGATTACCATGCGAGGGGCGCAATTTTCCTGCCGCCGCATGCACGCTTTTCCTATCTACTTGGTCTACCGGAGACAGAGAATCTGGCCGAGGCGCTGAACGAGGCGATGAAAGCCATCGCCGAGCACAATCCCGATCTCACCGGTGTGCTGCCGCAGGGCTACGGCTCTCTGCCCAATTCGGTGCTGCGTGAGCTGCTGCGGTTGCTGCAACCGCTCGCGATTTCAGGCGACGCCTATGGTTTGATCTTCGAATATTTTATGGGCGAGTTCGCCTCAGCCTTCATGCAGAAGGGGGGCGAATATTTCACGCCCTCAAGCATCGTAAAGCTGATCGTCGAGGTGATTGAGCCTTTTCATGGCCGCATCCTCGACCCCGCCTGCGGCTCCGGCGGCATGTTCGTTCATTCCGCTGAATTTGTGAAGCGGCACAATGAAAATCCCGCTCGTGCCATCAGTATCTATGGCGTCGAGAAGATGGCCGATACACAGAAACTGTGCCGACTCAATCTCGCGGTCCACGGGCTTTCTGGCGATATCCGCGTTGCCAGTAGCTATTACGAAGACCCGCACAAGGTAGTCGAGAAATTCGATTTCGTGATGGCCAATCCTCCCTTTAATCAAAAAGAGGTGGATACCGCCCGGCTGATGAACGAGGCGGGGCATGTCGATGCACGCTTTTCGCTGGGAGTGCCCGGCGTCAATAACGCCAACTACCTATGGATCGGTCTGTTCAATGCCGCGCTCAACGATCAAGGTCGCGCCGGCTTCGTGATGGCCAATTCTGCCTCAGATACGGGCGGTTCCGAGCGGGAGATGCGGCGCAAGCTGATTGAGAGCGGGGCGGTCGATGTCATCGTCTCCACCTCACCCAATATGTTCTTTACTGTGACTCTACCGGTTACGCTGTGGTTCCTCGACAAGGGGAAGAAGGGCTCGGCACGCGAGGATCAGGTGCTGTTTATTGATGCGCGTCATATCTTCCGGCAGGTGACACGCGCCTATCGTGATTTCGCGCCTGGTCAGATCGAGTTCTTGGGCAATATCGTCCGTTTGTGGCGCGGCGAGGCTGTGGAACTGGCAGTGGGCAGTAGCTCGGCAATGGCCAGCTATTTTGGCGATGGAGACTACAAAGATATTCCGGGCCTGTGTCGCATTGCGACCCGCGCAGAGATCGCCGCGCAGGACTGGAGTTTGAATCCTGGGCGCTATGTGGGCGTCGCGCCGGGCGAGCAGCCCGACGACGAGGATTTCCGCGAGCGGTTTGAGGCTTTGCATGAGGAGTTGGAAGGGCTTAACGCCGAGGCAGCGCGATTGCAGGCGGTGATTGCGGAGAATGTCGCCAAGGTGCTAGCAGCATGAGCGATTGGCGACCGATGCGGTTAGATCAGCTTGGAACTGTGGAACGGGGCCGCTCTCGGCACCGTCCACGCAACGATCCCGCGCTTTACGGCGGCGATTATCCATTCGTTCAGACTGGTGACGTGAAAGCCGCCGGCCTAAGGCTCTTCAAATATGAGCAGACCTATAGCGAAGCCGGGCTTGCACAGTCGCGACTTTGGCCTATCGGCACCCTGTGCTTCACTATCGCCGCCAACATTGGCGATACCGCCATACTTGGCATACCTGCTTGTTTTCCAGACAGCATCGTCGGCTTCACTCCTTATCCGGACAAAGCTGATGTCGTATTCGTGAAATATGCTCTCGATTACGCCAAAATCCGGTTTGCAGCGATTTCCAAGGGCGCAACACAAGATAATCTCAGCCTTGAGAAGCTGCTTTCGCAAGATCTGCTAGTTCCCTCTCTCGAAACCCAGCGTCGGATCGCAGGAATCTTGGGGGCTTACGACGATTTGATCGAGGTTAATCAGCGGCGGATTGCCGTGCTAGAGAAGATCGCGCGCGGGTTGTTTACTGAATGGTTCGTCCGCCTGCGTTTTCCCGGCCATGAGGACGTAGCTGTTGAAAATACTCAGAATGGCCCCCTGCCGGCGGGTTGGAGTTGGGGGACCTCTGGCGATTTGTTGCTGTTCGACCCGCGAACCCGAGTTTCACGCGAAGGTGAAAAGCCGTTCATCCCGATGGGGCATCTCGACACCTCAACGTCGCTGATCGCGGAGCCTGAAGCCCGTACAGGCAACGCAGGTGCAAAGTTTCAGAGTGGCGATACGCTGTTTGCGCGGATCACTCCCTGCCTTGAAAACGGAAAAACCGGTCTAGTCCGGAATCTGCCCGGCCCGGATGGTGTTGGGTTCGGCTCGACCGAATTTATTGTCATGCGAGGAGGTAGAGCTGGGCCTGCCTTCACTTATTGTCTCTCGCGGCTACCTGCCTTTAGGGATCACGCGCGCATGTCTATGTCTGGGGCGACCGGCAGGCAACGCGCCCGTACAGATAGCGTGGCGGATTTTCCCATCGCCGTTCCGCCAACAAATGATTTATTCGACAGGTTCGAGAAGGCAGCCTGGCCGATATTGGATTTAGTAGGCCAAATTGGGCTATCGAGCGAACGGCTGGCTGCCGCACGTGACCTGCTTCTCCCACGCCTTATTTCCGGCCAACTCTCGGTCGCGCAGGCCGAGCGAGAACTGGAGGCCGCCTGAGATGGTACTGCCTTCGCTCTCGAACGAGTTTTCTGAAGACGGCGCCGTGGAGCAGCCGGCGCTCGCATTATTGCAGCTGTTGGGCTGGCAGCATCTCAATTTGATGGAAGAGAAGCCGGAGACGGATAATCCTACTGGCCGCACCGGCTTTCATCAGGCATGGCTGCCCACGCGGCTGCGTGCGGCGCTAGCCAAACTCAACCCCGCCCTGCCTGCGGAGGCTCTTAAACTGGCCGAGGAAGTGTTGACGCAGGATCGCTCCGCGCTGTCACCTATTGCCGCGAATCGCGAGCTGTACCAGCTGCTGCGTGCCGGTGTTCGTATCGAGGTGAAGAACCCGGATGATGGTAAGAGCGAAACCCTGACCGTCCGCGTGATTGACTGGCGAGATGCGGCGGCCAACGATTTCCTCATCGCCAGCCAAGTCTGGATCGCGGGGCTACTACACAAACGGCGCCCAGATACCATCGGCTTCGTCAATGGCTTGCCTCTGCTGCTGGCGGAGTGGAAGGCCATCTCCAAGCCTGTGTTCAACGCTTATGACGACAACCTGCGCGACTATCGCGACACCATCCCACAGCTATTCCCCTTCAACGGGTTCGTGATCCTCTCCAACGGTCATGAATCGTTGATGGGCGGCTCACATACTGATTTCGATTTTTTCGCACCATGGAAACGCGTTGAGGAAGACTGCCCGGAAGACCCGAGCCTTGAGACGATGTTGAGGGCTACCTGCGAGCCAGCACGCTTTCTTGACCTGATCGAAAACTTTCTGCTGTTCGACGAAACTAATGGCGGCTTGCGCAAGGTGGTGGGCAAATACCATCAGGTGCTGGGCGTAAACCGCGCTATGGCGGCGGTGGAGCATGTCAGCCAGAACAACGGCCGCCTCGGCGTGTTCTGGCATACGCAGGGATCTGGCAAGTCACTCTCCATGGTGATGTTTGCCGAAAAGGTGCTACGCCGCCTGGGCGGCAATTACACCTTTGTGATTGTGACTGACCGGACTGAGTTGGACGATCAGATCGCCGGGCAATTCGCGAGCGTCGGCGCGCTCACCAAGGATACGCAACAGGTGCAGGCGAACAGCCGGGTGCATCTACGGGAATTGCTGGCGGGGAATGAGCGCTACGTCTTCACGTTGATTCAGAAATTCTCGACGGCTGATCGGGAGCCGATGCCAGTGCTCTCCGAACGTTCCGACATTATCGTGATCACGGATGAGGCGCACCGCAGCCAGTATGACCAACTCGCCGCCAATATGCGCGCGGCGCTGCCCAACGCCGCCTTCATCGGTTTTACCGGTACGCCGCTGATTCAGGGCGAGGAGAGCCGGACTCGTGAGGTGTTCGGTGATTATGTCTCTGTTTACGACTTCGCCCAATCCGTCCGCGATGGCGCGACGGTACCGCTCTACTATGAACCGCGCAAACCCGAGCTTCAGCTCAACGCTGACGAGCTGAGGGAAGAACTTGACGAACTGCTCGATGAGGTGGAGTTGAGCGAGGAGCAGGAGAAGAAGCTCCAACGGGAATTCGGTGGGCAATATACGCTCATTACCAATCCCGACCGACTCGACAAGGTGGCCGATGATGTAGCGCGTCACTTCGCCATGCGTGGATATCGCGGCAAAGCTATGTTCGTCGCCATCGACAAGGCAACTGCCGTGTCCATGCATGATCGCGTCATGGCGGCGGTCGCCCGGCTGATCGCGGAAGATGAGAAGGCACTCAAGACTGCACATGAGGCGGAAGGCGCGGCTATTGCCGAACGGCTGTTGTGGTTGCGTGAGCTCGATATGGCTGTAGTTGTTAGCCAGAGCCAGAACGAGATCGGAGACCTCAAAAAAAAGGGCCTCGATATCCTCCCTCATCGCGAGCGGATGCAGAAGGAAGACCTAGAAAAGAAGTTCAAGGACAAGAGCGATCCATTGCGGCTCGTCTTTGTCTGCGCGATGTGGATCACTGGCTTTGACGTGCCTAGCATTGGCACTGTCTATCTCGACAAGCCGATGAAGAACCACACGCTGATGCAAACTATCGCGCGCGCCAACCGCAACGCTCCAGGCAAGACCAGCGGTGTGATCGTCGATTACGTAGGCGTATTCAACAATCTGCAAAAGGCGCTTGCGATTTACGCCGGTAGCGCGGGCGGCACGGACAAGGATAAAACGCCGATCAAGGACAAGGAGGCCTTGGTAGCAGCATTGCGAGAGGCGCTGAAGCGGGCGCGGGGCTTCACGCAGCCTCTAGGTGTCGATACCGATTCAATTATGGCGGCCGACGCGCTCAAGCGCCTTGGCCTTATTGCCAAGGCCGTCGAAATCCTGGTCGCGCCTGATGAGCGGCGGAGAGAGTTTGGCCAGCTCGCCGGCGGGGTAACGAAGGCTTACAAGGCGCTGTTGCCCGATGAGCGGGCCGCGCCCTATCTCAAGCCGGTTGCCGTATTCCATATGCTGGCGGATGCGGTCAAAGCTAAGCTGGGGCCGGTCGACATATCGGCTATCCGGGCCAAAATCGCAGAACTCTTAGACGAGAAACTGGAGGGCGTTGCAATCCTGACACCTATCGTTGAAGGTGCAGGCGCTGCGGGACGCGTCGATCTCTCCGGCATCGACTTTGACAAGCTGGCTAAGCTATTCGAGACGAGCCCAAAGGTCGCTGCCGAACGCGCGCGAGAAGAGGCTGAGACCAAGGCCAAGAAGATGGCTGAGGCTAACCCCACGCGTATTGATCTGGTCGGGAAGCTGGAAAAGTTAGTTGCTGAATACAACACCGGATCTATCGACACAGAAAAATTCTTCGAGGCGCTGAAAGAATTCGTTGCTGGCCTCTCTGAAGAAGAGGAGCGCGCTTCCCGTGAAGGGCTTACAGAGGAGGAGCTGGCGATCTTTGACCTGCTGACCACCCCGCAGCCGAAGCTGAGCAAGGCCGAGGAGGCGGAGGTAAAAGGTGTGGCCAAGGCGCTGTTAGCAAAGCTCCATCAGCTAGTGGACGGCGTGGACTGGTTACGCGGTCAGGAAACACGAGGTGCAGTGTGGTCGGAAATCCGGCTGCGGCTGAATGAATTGCCGCAAGAGCCCTATCCAGATGCTTTGTGGCATGCAAAAGTCAGCCAAGTATGGGACTTTGTGACGCGACGCTATGCCGGTGAGTCCCTGCCAACTCACTAGAGCCGGCTCAGATGTAGCCGATAGCAGTCCCTTTGAGGTACAGCACAGGTTTTCTAATGTCCAGCCAATTCTGCCGCCGCGCTCTGAAGTTCACGACGTTGGGCTTCCGACATGTCCCCGTAATGCAGGATGATTTCTGCAAGCCGGTCGTCACTGCAATAGAAAAACGCGGCCGGCACGCCGAGGACCTTTGCCAGGGACTCAGTGAAGCTCAAAGCTGGCTCATGTGTTCCACTTTCGTATCGGCTGATGCGTGCGCTGCTTGACGATTCCTCCAGCCCCGCCAATACACCAAGGCGATCCTGCGGCAAGTTCGCGCGCTGCCGTGCTTGACGAAGTCGTCGTCCAACAGTTGAGCTACTAAAGAGGGTGCGGCGAGAAGGCATCCTCCGATAATCGTAGATTATCTTGGAACATTCTCTACGAAAAACGTAGAATACCCGCTGAATTGTACTGTGCTCGATGAAAAGGCAACCTTGTGCGCACCTATTTGAATACCCTCCTGTACCGCAAGCGCGGCGAATATGGGCCGCTTTGGCTTTTTGAACTGGACGAGGAGGTCTGGGCGGTCGTATGGCGCGGCTGGCTGGAAGATGAAGACACCTGCCATGCCATCCTGTCAGAGGACGCTCAGTTGTTCAATCGCGAATGGGGTAGGGATGGTCGTCGCCCCAACCCGACATACCGCACTCGATGTGTGGCGCTGGAAGAAATCATCAGATCATTGCGGACCATGGAGGCCGATGTAACGACCGATGACGCGGCGCATCGTAAGTATGAGCTGTATGTGGCTGCTGCTGAACATGACCTCCGTCAGACACTGACTGACCAGGAAGACCAAGCAGGCCCTGCGAGCGAACCGCACGCTCAGGTACGAGTGTATGCTTTGGCCGGGCCAGAGCCCGCAGGGGCCGCGAAAGCGGCTGAGCCTGCTCAACCCCCGGCCGAGCCCGAGAAGACGCCTTTAGCTCCCGCTCCGCAAGCCGCGGATGCCAAACCGCGTCCGAGGCCGTGGGAAAACGCAACCGATCAGCCGAAGGGGCTGAACTTCCAGCCCGACGCGACACTGCACGCCAAGATGAACTGGGTGTGTGACAACGTTCCCAAGATGTCGCGTTTGCGCATCCTGCGTGATGGTGCTATGGCCGAGTGCGATCGGTTAATCGAGCTACACTACAAGGGCTAAGTACGCGGGGGAGTCCGGCGGCTACAGGAGTCGCGCATCTTGATGCCGCCCGACTTCCTGTCGTACCTTTAACCCCGGAGAAAATACAATTGATCGGTTTTATGCGAAACGTTCGGCAGCGGTGGATCGATTGGGTGATCGCGCGGGTGCAAGAAGACGCGCCTATCCGCCAACAACCACGCAGTGTGTGCGAGCACCACGCCGCCGGCTGCTATCTTTGTCCCCGAGAGCATTGCATCGGGATGCTGAATGACCGCAAAGATTCTGACCCAGAAAAGCCTCGGCCATCCACCTCAGGGCACTGCGTCTATATGCCGGGGGAAAACGGCGGTATAGGAATGCGCGTCAACATGACTCTTCAAGGCGCCAACGAGTATTACAAAAGAAGTGCAATGGACCGAGGCTACTCGGATATTTCGACTCGCGAAATGATCCTGGCCGACTGGACTCGGTTGGATCAGGCACTTTCCAAACTAAACCCAGAGCCATCGATCGAGGCGAAGCGGCCGGCACGTCCAGGCGACGCTGTCTTCTAACGATATTGCATGCGCAGGGACGGCCGCTGACGGGAAAGTTTGCTGTCAGTGCTTGACCGCTTCCATGGGCACGAGCAAAAGGTCAATTTTTTCCTCGATCGCGTCGAGGCGAAAATTGATGCGCTCCAGCAACTCGATCATAGACGGCACGGCCTGCTGGGTAGGCGGGGCAGCTCTTTTAACCGCAGTGCTTTGGCACCCACTGGCACGGATAACCATGCGCCGGTCGAAGAGTCCGGTCGCTGGAAGCATTAATGCGTGACGCATGAGGCCTAACGAACGATTGACAACTTGGCGTAACTTATCATTCATGAGCAAGGGCGTGACGTGGGTACGACCTTATGATGCCGGATCGAGAGTAATTCGACGGGTGCTTCCAAGAGAATTTTCGCTTTTTCTATGCACCGAAAAATTTTGAGGGAGTGACCGATACAAGTGCATGGGCCGGGGGTGAGTTCGGCCTCCCCCCCACGGGACTACTGCGTCAAGGCCAACTGACGGTGTATAAATCGATGGCAGTTAGCGCACAAGCACTCTAGGTCGTCTAGCGAGGTGGTATGTCCAGGCTGCATTTCGCTGACTTGGACCTTGGCATGATGAACCTCAATGCTGGCTTCGCCAATCTCTGAACCAAATGCTTGAACAGGATCGAAACCACAGCGTTCACAGGTCAGCTTTCCGTGGAGCCTGCGATACTGCGTTTTCTTCGCTTTCGATAGGCCGGCGGCGCGCTCGCGCTTCCAATGGGGGACGAGGCGGAAGGAACCCTCAGCCCATTCCTGTTCAGGTGCGGCCGACCTACTCACAACAGCCTCTTTTGGAACAACGTCAAACCCTGCCTCCCTGAGTAGTCGGAAGCATGGAGAACCTTCGCCACCAGTGAAGTGTTTCGGTAGAACTTCTTGTCCTCCAATAGCCACAGATAGTGCCATGCCAAAAACAGCTTTTGGAGGGAAACGATAGTTATCCGCGACCAAGTCAAAGTCGGTAGAGTGGCCAAATTCAGGTACAGTTTCGCCGGCGATGAAACGTTGAACAGCTTGCCAGATGAATTCTGGCGTCGCCCTATTAAGGACCTCGGCGGGGAGCCGGTACATGTGACGTTGATCGCTCTCGCTACTTGAGGAGGCAGCTTTCGCCCAACGATTAGCCCACACTCTCACCCGATGCTCTGCTGCGCTCAGTGCTTCCCGCCAAGGTAGGTAAGCACTGCCAGGCAGTTCCTTCACCTGTGTTCTGATTCGCTGGAAATCATCCCGTGACCAGACTCTTCGTTGCGCTACTTGCTGAAGTTCTTCAACTGGAAATGCCCAGCTACGACTATCTTGTCCCCATGCTTTTTCAAACGGTTCAATTGCGGCACATCCAAGTGGTGGCAGGTCGCAAAGGTAACAGGCGAAATCGACTCTCGACTGGATATTTCCATGCACCCTACCGAAGGTACTGAGCGCGCCCAAGCCGATAGCGGCAGCCGCATCCGAGTTCATGAAAGCCGGAATAACCCAGCCATTACCTTCCGCTCGTTTCATTAGCCAGTCGAGTAGGCTTTCCGTCCGGACGTTGATGTCACTGTGAGTTTCCGCTGGTGGCTTCTCGCTTTCGTTCTTGAGGTTCAGCGTCCGGCGAGCGAACCAAATGGCACGAGCAGAGAATTCACCTGGACAGTCAAGTACGATGCGTTCATAAGAAAGGTCTTCAAGATCAGCGTCCGCCAAAACCTCATATCCTCTGGTCGGCTTCTTCTTGCAGACTGAAATCTCGGCAGCATCTAATAGACCACGCCGTTTGATCTGCTGAAGCGTGCGACTAGGATATTTGCCATCACGTCTGAGAATTGCTGCATACTCACCGATTGCGGCAATGATCTTCTCTTCCGCCTCACTCAGCGATGCGTCAATTAAGCCAGTCTCATGAAGGATGTAGTCGATCCCTAATCTCGTCGAACGATGTGTTAACGCCGCCTCCACGCTGGCACTCAGACCGCCACGATCCTTAACGTTTTTTTCGAGTTGGTTTAATTCCGACCACGACGTTATGCGTCCGATGGTCCGTTCAAGTCGTTGGTCGATAGTCATTCAGTGTTCGTAAGTTTGATGCCGAGGAGTAACGCTACTGTACTACTGCTTGTCGAGAATAGACAGTACCGTGGAGCGCGAGATTTGGTACTGCCTAGCCAAGGCGCTCACGCTTTGTTTTGCTTCATAGGCTTTGCGTATCGCAACGCGCTGTTCCATCGATGTCTTCGGCGGCCTGCCCAAATCCTTCCCTTCCGCTTTCGCCCGTGCCAGTCCAGCTTGAGTGCGCTCAACGATGAGGTCACGTTCCATCTCGGCCACAGCAGCCAACATAGCAAGCATCAGCTTCCCGGCAGGCGATGTCAGGTCGAGCTTCCCGAGCTGGAGGACAACGACCTCAACGCCGAGGCCGGCGAGCGTTTTAATCGTTGTGAGGACGTCCGGGGCATCGCGGCCAAGACGGTCTAGCTTTGACACCACGACCGTGTCCTTCTTTCTCAACTTCGCCTGCATGGCGCTGAACTGCGCTCGCTGCGATGCGTGCGCTTTGCCGCTAACTACGTCTGCGAACCAGTACTCAACTGCATAGCCCGCCCGCTCGATCTCAAGTCGTTGGTTGTCCGCCGTTTGCTCTGCTGTTGATACTCGCCCATACCCAAATACTGCCATCGCCACCCCCCAAAGTGTTGAAAAACCTCATCAATATATATCAACATGTTGATATATACGAGGGCTATTTTTCCAACATACTTTAGGAGGCGAGCAACATGGTGTTAGAAAAGGGTCGATTTGCGACACCCAGACAAATGGGGAATTCCTGAGTTGCTGGTTGGATTTTTTTGTGACAACATCAATCTTCTGGACGCAATGACGCCTTTACTGAAAAACGCTTGAACGTTAGCCGTCTCAGTTTCAATCAAGCACCCAGCCACCAATTTTTGAGCAAATTCATGCAAAACGACTGGCCTTATCCCGGCGCCCGCTGGTGGGCATTCGACTTTCATACCCATACGCCAATTTCGAGGGATACCCCATGGCACAAGCATCTGGGTGACTCCGGCGCACTGCTGCCCACGGTATGGTTGCAAAAATTTATGGACGCAAAAATCGATTGCGTCGCCGTCACTGATCATAATTCCGGCGCTTGGGTCGACGTCCTTAAGACAGCATATGAGGAAATGAAGGTGGCTAGACCGGATGGATTTCGAGAGCTTCATCTCTTTCCAGGGGTAGAAATATCGGTGAACGGTGGATTTCACCTCCTAGCATTATTTGATCCAACCGCTACTACCAGCGATATCGATTCGCTTTTAGGTCATATACAGTACGACGGCACCAAAGGCGATAGTGACGGCGTCACTCGACTTGGAGCAGCCGCAGTTGTTCAAGCAATTCTCACTGCTGGGGCGATTCCGATTCCAGCTCACGTTGACGATGTTAAAGGACTCTTACGCCTCGAAAAAGATAGCCAGACCAAATGCGCTTTAGATGCAAACACAATCCAGCAAGTGCTGGAGATATCGAGCGTTTTTGCTATGGAAAGAGTCAATCAGGCTCAGCCATTACCAACTGTCTATCACAAAAGTAACGCTGAGTGGGCAACGGTAGTAGGATCGGATTGTCACAACTTTAAGAGTGAGTACGCGAACCTCCCTGGTTCCAAGTTCACTTGGATAAAAATGGCCACGCCATCGCTTGAGGGACTGCGACTTGCCCTGCTTGACGGCAATGAGACATCAGTACGTCTAAGTGGACCAGTAGAGCCAGTTAGCTTTGCCAAGCCTGAGCACTTTATTGAATCAATCGAGATAAGTGAAGCGTCCTTGATGGGGCGATCAAAGCCATCAGTACTTGCTTTTAGTCCGTACTTGAATGCCGTGCTAGGTGGACGCGGAACAGGAAAATCGACGATCGTTCACGCTCTTCGATTGGCTTACGGTCGACATAAGGAATTGACGAATTTATCCGCCAACAGCGTCCCTCGACAAACATTCGAGCTTTTCAATCGTGTACAAAAGGCGCGGGGAGGAGAAGGTGGCCTACTTCCAAATACAGCTTTATCAATGGTTCTACACCGAGATGGCGCGCGATATCGTATTCACCGGAAACAAGGCGTCCCGGCACTCGTCGAAGAGTACGACGACCAGACAGATGCTTGGAAGATTTCAGAAAGCCAAGCAGTAAGCCCAGTCCGGTTTCCAGTAAAAATCTTCAGCCAAGGCCAGATTGCGGCACTAGCGAGTGATGGGCAAGTCGCGCTGCTCGACGTAATTGATGATCTTGGTAAAATCGAACCTGAAAAACAAGCAGCGGCCGAAGCAAAACGCATCTTCTTTGCTACGCGCGCCAAGCTGCGCGAGTTCAACGGCAGACTGCAAGGACGTGACGCCATTAACATCGGATTAGCTGACGTCGAGAAAAAGCTAAAGCGATTTGAAGAGGTAAGTCATGCGACGATACTCAAGAGGTTTGAGCGCACGACGTCACAAGCAGAGGAAGTCGAACGGCAAATAAGTTATCTTAATGACGTCGTCGATCAAATTAATACACTCGCTTTCGACATCAAGAGGCAGCAGGTGCCCGAGGGCTTATTTGCTGGTGACGAGGATGCAGACGTTATTACAATCCTTGGAAAAATTTCTGCCGCCATCGGAGAGGCGAAGTGCGCTATCGAAGGAATATCCGGGGACCTTTCTATCGCCGGTGATGAGATCACTCAAGCTATAGAAGGTAGCTTATGGAAAGGTCGAAAAGATGCAGCGGCCGGCACCTATAGCAAAATTCAAGCTGAACTATACCCGGAAGGCGGGGCTAAGCCTACATTGTTCGGTGACCTTTTGAAGGAGCGCCAACGACTAGAGGCGGAGGCAAAAAGACTCGATATAATTTTAAAGCAGCAACAGGAAATTTTGGCGGTGGCGCGTGAGCAATGGAAGGACGTATTAAAAGCTAGGCGTGCAATTAGCATCGCAAGACAAAGTTTCCTTTCAAGCGCGCTTACCAATAATAGCTTTGTGAAGATTGATCTTATACCGTTTGGACGAGATGGCGACGAGTTAGAGCGATCACTGCGTGAACTATTAGGATGCGCAGAGAGACATAACGACGAGATTTACACACGGGAAACCGATACCACTCCATGCGGCGGCTTGGTGGGTAACTTATTGAATTCCGCAATTCTCGCAACCGACGAGGGAGAAGGTTTTGACGACGGCCTTAAGGATTTACGAAAGAGACTCTCAGAAGCGTGTGGAGGAGTGAATCACTTTGGGGCGCGCTTCAATAAATATCTTATTTCTGAAGCCGATAAACGCCCCGACTTCATCGATCATATTTTATGCTGGTCACCTGAGGACCGGCTTTCAGTCGAACATAGCCGCAAAGGCGACGGTAAGAATTTTCAGCCGATCGGACAAGCATCTGCGGGCCAACGTGCAGCCGCAATGCTCGCCTTCCTACTGGCCCATGGAACAGACCCTCTTATTTTTGATCAGCCAGAAGATGATCTTGACAATCGTTTAATTTACGACCTCGTGGTTAATCAAATTAGGTCCAATAAGCAAAGAAGGCAGATAATCGTCATTACTCACAACCCTAACATTGTCGTGAACGGGGATGCCGAAATGCTCTACGCAATGGATTTTAACCATCAGTGTTATATCAAGAGATCGGGGTCTTTGCAAAATAAGGAGATGCGTGAAGAAATCTGCCAAATAATGGAAGGAGGTCGTGATGCCTTTGAAAGAAGGTATAAGCGGTTAGGAAGAATTGTTTAGTCGACGCTGGTTTTGCAACCAGATGTGCGCTGCTGAACGATCAGGCATACGAAGAAGCTCGAGCTTTCGGATCTGATTCACGTACCTCTTACGCCACTTTCCCGCCGCGCGTGCCGGAACTCCTTCAGGTGAACTGGCATCTATTGCGACAAGCAACTTTTGATGCTTAATGCGAGCACGGACTATTGGCGTTGCAGCAACGTTCGTACGATATCGCAGCACATGGCAGTGGCGGCAGGCTAGTTCGCTACCTCGGAAGTAAAGAGACTGGAAATTCCCCTCGTGCGCGCGAGGGCACTTTAGGAGGGGGCGTACACGGCCCTGGAGGCACTGGACGGCCGCGATGTCCACGACCCACTGCTGACCGCCCAAGAGGACCGCTAGGCGGGTCTCAGCTAGCACAGCGACAGTTCGCACGTTCCCATCGTCAAGTACTAGTCGCGACTCGCCAGCGGCCTTCGCCATCCGCATCAATTTTGGCAGGTTTACTTCGAATGCGTTTTCGAGAATCGGCACTCGGGCCGCTTTGGCTTTTTTCATTGACAGTACCTAAAAGAAAAGCGAACCGGGCGATTGTATGCGGGATTATGGCTGGGTTGCGTGTTTGGAGACGCCGCTCAATGAGTGGGAAGTAACTGGCCGGCTGAAGACGTGGAGGCTTCAGGGGTACGTTGCCCGGTGTGAGAGGCCAGCCATCGAGTCCGGTGCAGGTGTGTCGACTGCCTGACCTGACCTCGCCCTTGCCCCGCCCACCGTCCCCAAGTTTGGCCACAGGGATGCATCCAGAATACCGGACACGAAAAAATTCGAGTGGCCATTCTAATCCGATTAGCATTGCACCCGTTACCTAGCCTTCAGGCAGCCAGTACGGGCGAGTTAGTACTACCGCGGATCGCAGAGCCGAGAATGCATTGCATGCCTTCCCGTCCTGCTCGGCCGCAGGTGATGCCATATGCAGGCGTGTATTCACGAGGTTGCAGGGTGCCCTGACGCGCGCGCGCAACTGGCTGAGTCGATTAGCCGCGATCAAAAGCAAAAGCCGCTTGCGGCCTATAAGCTAGGCTACATGCGGCTTTCAGGGTAAATAGTATATAAAAAAGATACCCCCTTTTCTTATATAATTTTCTCTCTCTGCCAGCACCTGGCCAGAGAGGCTACTGCCTTTATTGCGTTTATTGCTCTTGGTTGGATTGCTGGACGAACTCGGGTGCAATGTATGCCTCGCGCGTCTTGCCCTTGCCGCTGGCTGACTTCGTGTCGTAGCGGCGGATATTACGGTCAGATTCCAGGTTCTCGAACACGCTGCGGCGCATGCGGCCTTCCGTTCCCTTGAATTTCGCGGACTTCCTTGCCAGTTCAGCAGTGGTCAGGCCACGACGACCAGCCTCCAGAATCAGATTGGCTACTTCGTTGCACAGGGCGGCGAATGGGGAATCGGCGATGTTATCAGCCATTCGGCTGATCGCCCTGTCAGCCCAGAAGGTCACGTAGTCGATCGCCCAGCGAGCGTGCTCGACGTCGATCACATCAGCCTCAGTGGAGTGCGCGACAATCAGCGAGACGCGCATGGCGATCTCCCGGACGCGGCTGTACATCTCGGCCATGCCGTGCAATTCCAGCTCGTCCATGCGCTCGATGCAACGCAGCTCGAGTTCGTCGAACAAGCAGCGCGCTTTCCCCGAGAAATCCAAAATAACCGGCACCGGCCTTTCGCTGTGCACCGCGTCGATGATTTCTTCCAAATCTCCGCCACTCTTGATACGACATTCACGAACCCAGCGAACCAAATCGTCGGGCATCTCAACTGGGTCGACAAAGCGCGCTGGCTGACGGCCGAGATCGGATTCAACAACAATGAGACGATTCAAGAAGCCATCCGTCAATGCCCCCGATCCTACGGCCTCGTAGAACGGAGTGGGCGTGGTCATGCCTAGCACCGTCAGTGCTGGGTTCTGCACATGGCGCGGTCCCATGCTGTCACGCTGGGCCTGGGTCAGCATAGCGGTAGAGAATGCTTTTGGCTGGAGCGTGCCGCCGCAGCGGCCAAACACCTCCATGAGGCGTTTGCGCGCCGTCCCGCCATTGGTATTGTTTTTCGCATTAGCCGCCTTCAACATGTAGCCGAACTCGTCAATGATGGCAATGTGGGTCGGATGAGCGCGCAGCATCGAGTCGATGGCACTGTCGGACGTGTATTCAGACGCAGGGGACATGGCGGAGAACTTCGCAGCATCCAGCACGCGCTCGATCACGGTCTTTGCATGTTCTTTGCCGGCACCTGACACTCCGATGTTGAGGAAGAACAGCGACGGCCAGTTGTCATTGGTGGTGCGGAACTTACGGCCCATGGCGACGCTGCCGAGTGCCAGTGCCGCTTGCACGGCGAACACGGGCTGCGGCTTCATTGCCGTGTCGTTGGTCCAGTCAACCATCAGGCGCAGCTTGCCTGGAATAGTCAGCAGATGGGGTGGGATGTCGGAGACCATCTTCGCCGGCATGGGGACTTCATCGGGCACTTCGATGGTATTCGCGACGGTGCCGCATCTTGGTTCTGCCACCGGCATACGTTTCAGGCTCTCCAGCAGCCTGCTGATGTCCACACCCTTTACGCGTTCCTCTTCGGCGATCATGCGAACCGTCTCGTACGTGATACCGCCCCCCGTCTTGAGGCTATTCCACGCCTTGATGACAGCGTTGGCATCATACTTCTCCTGGCAAGTCTGGCTCCACTCGTCGACGAGATCGAACATCTCCTTGGACTGGTTAAACGAATGCATCCCCATCATGACCTTGAGCCATTCGTCCCGGCTGCATGCTGCGGAGATCACCGCAAGGTCGAGTTTGATGAAAGCACGCTCGTAGGGCAACAGCGGTTCGGCGTTGAGGGCGATCTCCAGGCCGCACTCAGCCGACTTTGCTGGCTTGCTGAATTTGTCGATAACCCATTGCGGAAGGTCTGCCATTGCTTGGCCCTCGAACAGGTCGCTGGATGCTTCCATCTCGTAGCGGCGACCAGATGCATGGACGGAGCCGGGACCGACAACGTAGCCGTTAACTTTGAGGTCGATGTTCGCCCCCATCCTGCCGGCGAAGATGAGCGAGCAGTCGGCCAGGAAGTAATAGTGGCTACCTCCTGCGCCGGTCAGCACCTCAACGGTTTCCGGGAGGTGGCCGTGGACTTTTTCCAGCTCTTCCAGCGCATCTGCGCCGCCTTCTTTGTAGCAGTCCACGTCCACCACGATGACCATCTTGCCCGTGCTGCCGATCTCTTGCCCCAAACGCACGCCATAGTTCAGCTCGGGTTCGTGCTCAAACCAAGTGTTGATGATGGATGGGTTGATGAGGGCGTCTTTGAAGGAATTCGAGCGGCGCGGGTGTTTGCCGGGAGCGGTGCAATTGACATCGCCGCAGGTACACTTGCCATCTTTCATCCCGTGCACCGGGAACACAGCGTGGCCCATTGATGCCATCAGGAGGGCCTGTGCATGGGCAGGCGAGACCGCTGCGGACGTATCGTAGGGATTTCCCGGGAGCACAGCCACGGGCGCAAGAGGCGTGTTCTGTGCAGCAAGCTGCTGCTCACTGGCCTTTACGTCAAAAGCGCCACTGGGAAGCTCTGCAGCCGGGCACTGCGCGCCTCCCCCTGGGGCGAAGGCGATCATGCTTTGCACTCCAGTTTCTGGATACCCGTGATGCGAGTCTGCTCGATCAAGCCGTTGGAAATGAAGTTGCGGAAGTGAAATTTCGCCTCAGTGCCCTGGAGTTCGAACAGCTCGCCAATTTGTCCGTTCGCGTCGCTGAACGCCTGGATCACGGGGTCATCCTTGCTCATTGCGATATGGAAGGTCATCGGGACGTTCGCGATTTCGAGATCGAACATCACAACGTTGCCAATGGTCCAAATGAAAGCAATGTAAATTGTGCGCGTTGCGCTGTATGGGTGGGTATGCAATGAATTCTCCTAAAGTTTTTTGGCATGCCAGCGGCTTCGCTGGCAGCGCAGTGAGTTCGTTTGGACTAGCAGGCCGCTTTTGCCAAGCGACGGTTAAGAATGGACAGTCGTTTGTTCTCGCTCGTCAACACTTCGACGGTCTGTTCCATTTTCGACACTGCGAAGCAGAAATCCCAGAACGGAATCACGTCCAGCGGCTGGCTTCCGACGTCGGAGCAAATGCGATTTACGAACGCAATGGCAGCCTGACGCAGAGCCATCATGTCGGAAGAGTTAGCCACAGTAGTAGATGGCATGGCATGGGCCGCTTTTCGCTTGCGGATGGTTTGGATTTGTCCGTGCAGCGTTTGCAGCAAGGCCGTACGTTCATTATTCGAGAAACTCGGGAGGGACATAATTTACTGCTTTCTGCCTTTTCGTAGGCGTAAGTTCGCCCCTAGCGACTGGGCTATGTTTTTTCAAACTGTGTGATGTTGGGTTTGTGCCGGGCTTGCCGTTATGGCATTGGTGGCGGTCTGTAGGTAGTTCGGTAGGTCACGGTTCCGGTCATTAGCTCGCGCAGAAAGTTATGCGAAGGACGCCGAATGGGCAACGATGAAATCTTCGATGTCGGCCATGTGCCAGACGGTCACGCTGGAACCGATTTTGAAGGGCTTCGGGAATTTACCCGCACCAACCCAGCGCCAGATTGTGGCCGGGCTGACCGGCAGCATGCCGGTTTTCTTGGGCGTAGTCGCGAGGTCTGCGATACGGATGATACGAGGTTGCATTAATACTCCTTGAACCGCCATAAGGGCGAGTGAGAGTATTAGACTACACAATCGAAAAATATGTAAGCCCTTGATTCTAAAGATGTTTATTTCTGTTTTTGTCTTAAAAACTCTAAATTAATCTGTTTTCTGCTGCTTCTTACTGTTTTAATCTGAACACCACATTTATTGACATAAAAATTTACTAGAATTTCTATAAAAACTTTAAGAATCCAAAAAAGAATGTTGAGAAATTTTCACCTTTTAAAACATTCTTCTTGGATTCCTATAAATTCAATCCAGTACTACGGTGAGAAGAAATAAACGCTGTTGTTAAGCCGCAACACGAAGGGCATCAAGATAGTCAGCCCAACGCTGCATCATCATTCGACGCGCAGGTAAATGCGCGGTACGGTTGTATGCACGTCCATTAACATCCTTCACGGTATGCGCAAGTTGATGTTCTATGTGGTCCACGCGCTCTTCCAATACTTCGTCCAAGATGGTGCGCGCCATGGCACGAAAGCCATGCCCAGTCATAACATCTTTGCCGAAGCCCAGACCGCGCAATGCTGCATTAATCGTGTTCTCGCTCATGCAGCGATCTGACGTGCGAATACTAGGAAAAACGTACTTGCCGTGGCTCGTCATCATGTGCACGGCGCGCAAGATGTCGACGGCCTGCTTAGCCAGCGGAACAATGTGGTCGTTTTTCATTTTCATCTTGTGTCCTGGAATGCGCCACTCGGCGGCATTCAGATCAATCTCGCACCACTCGGCGCTGCGCAGCTCCCCTGGTCGGACGAACACCAGCGGTGCCAGCTTTAGTGCGGCAGCAGCATAGGGATGGCCGCTATAGCCATGGATTGCCACTAGCAGCTTCGCTACCTGATGGGGATCTGTGATTGCGGCAAAGTGATTCGTCTGCACCGAGACGAGTGCGCCTTTGAGATCTGCGGTGACATCGCGCTCCGCGAGACCAGTAGCTACCGCGAAGCGAAACACCTGCCCGCAAAGGGATTTGACGCGGTGGGCGGATTCGTTGGCGCCTCGTGCTTCGATCCGTTGGACGGCAACCAGCACATCGCGCGGCTTGATAGTCGAAATGGGTTGAGAGCCAATGACCGGGTAGAGGTCTTTGGCCAGCCAGTTCTTTACTTTCTCTTGCGTGGTTACGGCGCGTTCGGAAGCGGTTTTCTCCAGCCAGCGCCGGGCGACAGCCTCGAACGTATGCTCGGCTGCGATTAGTTGCGCATGTTTTGCGTCGCGCTTGGCAGCACCTGGGTCGATGCCGTCCGCGAGTTGCTCGCGAGCTTCCAGGCGCCGAGCGCGGGCTTTAGCAAGGCTAACCGCAGGGTATACACCTAATGCCAGCGTTTTACGCTTCCCGAGGAATCGGTAGTCAAGGCGCCAGTACTTGCCAGCGGAGTTGACGAGCAAGTACATTCCTTGCCCATCGCTGTGCTTGTCTCCAGCCGGTTTAACTTGTTTGACTTGTTTTACAAAAGTATCTGTCAGTCCCATGTTCTCTCTCATCGTGACGGTATGCGTTTATCGGTACGCCCAGATACCGCCAAAAATGACGGTATTTGTTTGCGATGCGCCGAAGTGAGATGAGATAGGGTGAGACAGCAAAAAACCCGTTCTCCTTGGAGAGGTTACGGGTTTTGAGCTGGGATAAGACAGTATGATTCATGGGTTTGGTGCCTCCGGCCGGAATCGAACCGGCACGCCTTACGGCGCTTGATTTTGAGTCAAGTGCGTCTACCAATTCCGCCACAGAGGCCCAATCGCAGGCGGGCATCTTAGCACATCGATTGCTCAGCTGGCCAGTGCGCCGCGAAATTCGGTGTGCGGGCTGCCAGATGGACACTCCAGCGGCAAGGGCACGCTGGTTAACACGTCATCCGATGCTGCAACAAGCGCAAGCTCCCCATCGGCCCGACGATCTCCAGCACATGCTCACGCACCGCGACATCGATCGCGCCTTCCTGTCCGCGCAGCCAGGGGCGTGGGCGGAAGTAGCGGATGCTGGTGCTGTCGGCGGCCGTGCGCCGGTAGCCAAGCGCCCCAAGCGCTTCGTCGAGCCTGTCGATCATCTGGCAGTCATCGGCGCGGCTGCGCATTTCAAAGCGACCCGGGCCCAGCATGCAGACGGGGAGCAAGCCACCAACGACGGCGGGCACGACAATAAACGGCATCGGCGTGCCGGGATCGATCAGGTGCAGGGCCAGTATCAGTAGGGGCAGTCCAGCCAGCAGCGTGAGCGCCCATGGCAGCGACTGGCGCCAGGTATCAATGCGCTGCAGGAAGCCAGGGCGTTTCCTGACGCGCTCGATTTCAGAAAATGTCACGCTGTTCATGCTGCTCTCCCTGGGTGCCTGCATCAGTCCGCGTTCGCGCCGATCAAGAAAACTGGTGCAATATCCAGCCGACTATTATTTGAATCGTCATTGACTTGATCATTGTGACAAGCACTTAGTGGCTGACGTTTGACTGCGCGCAAACACGCATTCGTTGAAGCCAGCTTCTCATAAAGACAACACTTGCCGCGCACAGGT
>Ga0308158_10001254_pt1 | contig 28173 bp, 27 predicted proteins | sample PhyBR2_FD_201038 | JGI IMG/M metagenome (GOLD analysis project Ga0308158, IMG submission 201038) | Phyllosphere microbial communities from UC Gill Tract Community Farm, Albany, California, United States - DLSLB.R2 | ecosystem: Host-associated > Plants > Phyllosphere > Unclassified | place: USA... | reverse complement strand
AGAGAACCCCCGGCCGAAGCCGGGGGTTCTCGTCTGTGCGCGATACTGGGATCGAACCAGTGACCTCTTCCGTGTCAGGGAAGCGCGCTACCGCTGCGCCAATCGCGCCCAAGTGGGCTATTCAGTTTATGCGAGGTGGCGACGGGATTCGAACCCGTGTAAACGGCTTTGCAGGCCGGTGCCTAGCCGCTCGGCCACGCCACCGTGTGGATTGACCCCACGTGCCGAAGGCCCTCCGAAGAGAGCCCTTGCACTTGAGCGGATGACGAGACTCGAACTCGCGACCCCAACCTTGGCAAGGTTGTGCGCTACCAACTGCGCTACATCCGCGTTGTTCCCGGGTTGTTGCCCCGAGCACTTGATAAACATTAGCCGACGTTCGGCCGTTGTCAAAACCAGAACCGAATCTCGCGCGTGTCTCCGTTTCTGGTCATCTGAGCCTCTGAGCGTCGGGTAGTATCGGTTGACGTACCCGCAAGGTATGGGCGATTGGCGCAGTTGGTAGCGCGCTTCCTTCACACGGAAGAGGTCATCGGTTCGAGTCCGGTATCGCCCACCATCCCGTCCTCACGCTTCGGCTTCCAGGGCTCATTCCCGGCCTCTCAGAGCTTGAGGCCTGCTCGCAGCGAGGTCAGCGGTCCGATCCGACTTCCGTGCTCCTCCGCGGCCACGGCTCCACGTCATTCGCGAGCTCGACCTCTCGAGCGAGCAGGTGCACCGCCCGTTCGCCCGCCGAGCCCGGATCGGGCGTGAACAGCAGAACGCGATGCATCGGTTCGTCGGGCAGACTCAGCACTTCGAACGAGAGTTCGAAATCCCCCACGTCCGGATGACGGAAGAACTTCGCGCCAGACACGCAGGCCGTGACGGGATGCTTCGCCCACAGCCGTCCGAACTCCGGGCTCTTCAGGCACAGCTCGCCGACGAGCGCCGTCATCTCGAGGTCATCGGGGTCTTTCGCGGCGAGGACGCGCAACGACGAGACGGCCCGTTCGGCCTCCTCGTGCCAGCGTCCATACAGTTCGCGTGTGTGTTCGTCCAGGAACATCATCCGAGTGGTGTTCGGACGGGATTCGAGATCGTCCGGGCTCTCGACGTCGAGGTGTCCGGCGACGAGCCGATGGCCGAGAGAGTTCCAACCGAGCACTTCACTGCGTCTGCCGAGGATCACGGCGGGCGTGTTCGGCAGGGAGTGGATCAGCTTCAGCGTGCCGGGGCGTGCGCGATCGGGTATCGCCGGCGGCCTGCGCCGCGACGTTGACCGAGCCCGAGCCAGGTCGAGCAGGTGGACGCGCTCATCCGGTGTGAGGTTCATCGCTCGAGCGATGGATTGGATGACCGACTCCGAGGCGTTGATGCTCTGTCCCTGCTCGAGACGCGTGTAGTACGTGGTGCTCACGCCCGCGAGCATCGCGATCTCCTCGCGCCTGAGCCCTGGAACACGCCGGATGCCGTAGCCGACCACACCGACATCTTCCGGCTGCAGCGCGGCACGGCGCAGCCGGAGGAACTCGCCCAGCTCGCGTGCGTGTGTCATCGCCTCATTATCTGCGCTCCTCGACGGTGGTGCCTGCCCCTGTCAGTGCTAGGCAGGAGCAGGTGTGGTTGTCCGGCTCGGAGGCCGAGATCCTGTAGAGCAGGTTCCCTCCAGGAAGGCACGTCATGACCACGAACAGTCCCCTGACCGCGAACGCCGATTCCCCGAAGCGGTCCCCCGAGATGACGGGCAGGCAGCGGATCGCGCTCGTCGTGCTGCTCGCAGCCGGCTTCACGCTCGCCGTCGACTTCTCGGTGCTCAACGTCGCCCTGCCCGCGATCGGCGCCGACGTCGGATTCACGATTGAGAACCTCCAGTGGATCGCGACTTCGTTCGCGCTCTGCTCCGCCGGATTCACGTTGCTCATGGGTCGCATCGCAGATCTGGCGGGCCGCCGCCGGATGTTCCTCATCGGAATGGCCCTTCTCGGCACCGGGTCGCTCCTCGGCGGTCTTGCCACGACCGCCGAGCTCCTGCTCGCCGCCCGAGTCGCCCAGGGATTCGCCACTGCCATCGTCATTCCGGCAGCGCTGTCCCTGCTCCTGGGCACCTTCGCCGAAGGTCGGACGCGAGACAGGGCTCTGGGTCTGAACGGCTCCCTCATGGCCGCCGGCTTCACCACCGGCGCGATTCTCGGAGGTTTTCTGACCGATCTGCTCTCCTGGCGCTGGGCGTTCTTCATCAACGTGCCCATCGCCGTCGCCGTGCTGATCGTCGCGCCCGTGGTGCTGCGGGAGAGCCGCGCGACCATGCGCACTGCGCTCGACATCCCTGGCGCCATCACCGTGACGCTCGGGCTGCTCGCCCTGGTGTTCGGCCTCACATCCGCGGCACAGTCATCGTGGACGGGGCCGGCGACTCTGATCCCCCTCGCCCTCGCCGTCCTCCTGCTCGGCTCTTTCGTGCTCATCGAACGCAGATCGCCTTTCCCCTTGGTGCCGCTGCCCCTCATCGCCCGGCCGAACATCGCGTGGGGCAACGTGGCGGGCGTTCTCGCCTTCGCGACAGAGACCTCGCTCGTCTTCCTGCTCACGCTCTATCTGCAGAAGGTGCTCGGGTACACGCCACTCGCGGCGGGGTTCTCCTTCGCGGCGCTGGGCGTCGGCACCGTGATCGGCGGTCTCCTCGGTCCTCGGATCATCGCCCGTTTCGGGAGCAAGGCGGCGATCGTGGGCGGCTTCATCCTCCAGGGAATCGTGACGATGCCGCTCGTGCTGTTGACGGATGCCGCAGCATCCGCCTGGCTGCTGCCCGGCGCCACGTTCATCGGCGGCGTCGCGAACCTCGTCGTGATCGTCGGATTCATGGTCACCGCCACCTCGGGACTCCGCAACGAGGAGCAAGGACTGGGCACGGGGCTCGCCACAATGAGCCAGCAGGTGGGGATCGTGCTCGGAACGCCCATCATGAGCGCCGTCTTCGCGGCCGTGGTCCTGCACAGCGATGCCGCGTCGTCGGATGCGGTGCTCGCAGGAGTCACGGCCGCGATCTGGGTGAACGGCGGGATCTGCCTCACCGCAGCCGCAGCCGTCTGGCTCTTCCTACGGCCGCGGACGAGCTGACGAGGATCGGGCCGATCGACGCGGCGACGACGGCGACGACGACGTGTCGACGTCGCCCGACGTGCCGCTAACCGCTCACCCGACTCATCCACCGGCCGAGTTCAGCGGCGAGTGCTGCCGGCGCGTCGAGTTGGATGAGATGTCCTGCCTCCTCGATCAGTGAGACCGACGCGTGAGGGATCAGCTCTGCGAGTCGCGATGCCCGGTCGCTCGGTATCCACGAGTCCTCCGCACCCCAGATGACGTGCACCGGTTCATCGATGCGACCGTAGTCCGGCTCGACGTCCTCGGTGAAACGCTCGTCGGCCTCACCGATCTGCCGGTAGAACGCTGCCTGGCCGACCGCGTCCAGCCACGGCTCGGCCAGCATGCTCAGGTCGTCGGAGCGCAGGCCGCGGTGACTCGCACCGCGGATGTAGGCCTCCAGCGCGCCACGATGCACGTCCGAAGGCAACTGTTCGAATACGGCGACGTTCTCTTTGACCAGCCTGAAGAACGGCGACCCCCACGGCGAGAGCGCGACCACGTCGACGAGACACAGCGACTGATACTCGGCGCCATGACGCAGCCTCGCTCGCAGGGCCACCGCCCCTCCGATGTCGTGCGCGACCACATGGGGACGCTCAAGGTCCCAGTGCTCGAGCAGGTCGGCGAACAATTCGCCCTGTACGCCGAGGTCGACCGGATCGGACGTGTTCTTTGAGGAGGCGCCGTAACCCGGCATGTCCCACAGGTACACCGTGAACTGATCGACGAGCGTCTCGGCGATCGGCGCCCAGAGCCGCGACGACCACGGCGTTCCGTGAAGAAACACGACGGCGGGTCCCGACCCGGCCCGAGCCCATCGAACGGCCCGGCCACGCCACAGGAACTCTCGCGTCAACGGCCCGAGCACGAGTCGCTCTTTCCACTGCGCTGATGTACGGGCTGCCCGCGCGTCTCAGCGATCCCCCGCGCACACGGCGAAGAGCATCGATCGACAGAAGCCATGCCTTCAGACTAGGCGCGGTCGCCGCTCCTGAGGTCCGAGTGCGCCGCCGTCGGCAGCTCCCTCCCCTGGTTAGACTTCGGTCATGACAGACGACGTTCGCAACGTGGACGAAGCCCTTTCGACGATCTCGGAGCCGTGGCAGCCTCACCGGCTCGTCAGCGTCAACGACTACGACGTCAAGGTGGTCAAGCTGCGGGGCGAGTTCGTCTGGCACACCCACCCCGACACCGACGAGCTGTTCGTGGTCATCAGCGGGCGATTGACGATTCAGCTGCGCGACGGGGATGTCGTGCTGAATCCGCACGATGTGTTCGTCGTGCCGCGCGGTGTCGAGCACTGCCCCAAGGCAGAGGGAGAGGTCGAGGCGCTCCTGTTCGAGCCCCAGGGCACCGTCAACACGGGCGACGCGGGCGGCGACCGGACGTCGGAGCTGCGGGAGATCGAATAGCCGCCGAGCAGCACCCATGACGCAGCGGTTCCTGCGCCGCGCGCCGGTAGGCGTTGTCGGATGCTGCGCGTAGCGTGCACCTGATGAACGAGCGTCTTCCCGGTCCCTGCAACCTCTGCGGCCGGCCGCACGGCACCCGCGTCGAGGGAGCCTGGGTGTGCACGGCGTGCGGCTGGCGATACGGCGACGCTCCGGACTTCGATCTGCCGCGACCGGTGATCGAGGTCGTGTACTACCTGCGCTACGACCGCCGCGTGAAGATCGGTACCAGCCGTCGTCCACGGCAGCGCCTGGCCAGCATCCGTCATGAAGAACTGCTGGCCTTCGAACGCGGCGGACGCAGCGTCGAACAGCAGCGCCACCGCGAGTTCGCGGCCCTCCGCGAAGGAGGCGAATGGTTCACGCTCGCAGACGACCTGCGAGCCCACGTCGTCGGTCTCCGAGCGCACGGCGAGCCCTGGCATCTCTACGCGAGATGGCTCAGCGACGCCCTGCGCCCGTGATCATCAAGGGAGTGATCGAACTGGACGCCGATGCGCGGTTCCCGGAACTCCCCCGGGAACCGCGCAATGCGGGTCTCACGCGTGCTGCGCGCGGGCCTTCAGGCCGGCCGGCTGCGGCTGGGAGAACAGCACGACGACAATGACGGTGACTCCGACCACGACGTGCGGGAGCCACACGTTGAGCGCCTCGCCGGCGAATCCGAAGATCCACGGCGACAGCGCGAGGAAGAGGCTGGCGACGACGTCGAACACAAGATGAACGGGCATCGGGATGAGACCGAACGGGCCCCATTCGTACTTCGTGAACAGGCTGTAGACGATGAGCCCGACGCCGAGAACGATCGGGATGACGACGGCGGCGCCGCCGACGTCCGAGAAGCCGAACAACCACGGTGCGGCGATGAGCGCCGCTCCGACGAGGTAGTCGAGGATTCCGTGGACCTTGGTGGGGATGAAGCGCATGATTCCTCCTTCGATTCGCCGCGGGAGGCGGCTCGTAGAAGGTTCGGAGCCCCGGCGCGATCGGATTGTCGGCACGGCCGACAAGAGCACGACGCCGTAGGGTGAACCCCGTGCCCGCTCCGCTCACGACCTCGAGATCGATAGCTTTCGCGCGACTCTTACTCGGCGCTGCGGTGATCAGCATCCTGCTCTACACCTACATGATCGGGATTCCCGCGCAGGGCGCGAATCCCTTCGACTACTTCGGCTACTTCACGAACCTCACGAGCCTGCTGACCAGCGCACTGCTGATCACCACGGGCGCCCAGGTCCTCCGAGGACGAGAGGCATCGACGGCGATGCACACGACCCGTGGCATCGCCGTGGCGTGCATGATCATCGTCGCCGTCATCTACAACGTCGTGGTCCCGGGAACGGGCTCAGCACCCGCGTGGGTCAGCGTCGCTCTTCACGTCGCGTTTCCGACGCTGCTCATCCTCGATTGGGCCATCGTCGCCGACAGACCTCCGCTCCCCTGGCGGCGCATCTGGCTCGTGCTCCCCTATCCGCTGCTGTGGCTGGCGGTGACGCTGCTGCGCGGCGCGACCGACGGCTGGGTGCCCTACGGCTTCCTGCTGCCAGATCGGGGTCCCGCACAGCTCACCACGACGGCCCTCGCACTGCTCGTCGCCCTTCTGCTCGCCGCTGTTCTCACCTGGGCCCTCAGCCGCCTCCCGGCGCGGCGCTGAGGCGGTAGGCGTTCGCGGCTGCGTCCCAGCCGCGGCTGCTACCGTGAGCACGTCGGCAACTTGTCGACGTCAGGGAAGACTTCTTGTCGACCAACGGGCCCGCATCGGCCATTTCGTTCTCCGTCGCCTCCTCTGGGTGATCCTAGGAGCGCGCCATGTCCGTCCTGTCCCCTCTCGGCTCGATCGAGCCTTCCGTCCTCCCCTTCGGCGCCACCGCCGTGGTCTACTGCGAGGGCCAGTTCGGCGAGCAGGACGGCAAGACCGCCAACGGCCTGGTCCGGCATTCCGAGAAGTACGAGATCCTGAGCGTCATCGACAGCACGTGCGCATTCCAGGACGCAGGTCAGTTCCTCGACGGAGCGGCGAACGGCATCCCGATCCTCGAGGATCTCGCTCACGCGGTCGTCCACGCCGGTCGCGTGCCCGACTATCTGATCTGCGGTGTCGCTCCCGCTGACGGGCTCCTCTCGGCCGCGCAGCGCGTGGTGCTCCTCGACGGCATCGCCAGGGGCATGCACATCGTCAACGGTCTGCACGAGTTCCTCGGCGACGACGTCGAGTTCGTCGCCGCGAGCCTTGCTGCCGGCGTCACGATCACCGATGTACGCCGCCCGAAGGACAAGAAGGACCTCCATCTGTTCTCCGGTCGCATCTTCGACGTCACGTGCCCCCGGATCGCGGTGCTCGGCACCGACGGCGCCATCGGCAAACGCACGACGGCGACTCTGCTCGTCCAGGCGCTCAACGACCACGGCGTCAGCGCCGTGCTCGTCGGCACAGGCCAGACGACCATCATCCAGGGCGGGCGCTACGGCGTCGCGCTCGACGCTCTCGTTCCGCAGTTCTGCTCAGGTGAGGTCGAGCATCAGGTCGTCTCCGCCTTCGAGGGCGAAGATCCGGATGTGATCGTCGTCGAGGGGCAGGGCGCCCTCAGCCATCCCGCGTACCTGACGTCGGCGCACATCCTCCGCGGCAGCCGTCCCGAAGCCGTCATCGTGCAGCATGCGCCCGGCCGGCAGGTGCTCGGCGACTTCCCGATGATGCCGATGCCGTCCGTCGCGAGCGAAGTCGCCCTCATCGAGGCGTTCGCCGACACGCGCGTGATCGGCGTCACGGTCAACCACGAGAACCTCACGGAGGAGCAGCTCGCGGCGGCGATCGATGAGATCGAACTCGAACTCGGCGTGCCCGCCACCGACCCGCTCACGCGACCGACGAGTCAGCTCGTCGAGATGGTGATGCAGGCCTTCCCCTCTCTCAGCCCGCGGCTGACCAGCCGTAACGCCGGCTGAGCGCCTGCGCGACGCGGCCGTAGCGCGGCCGATCCAGAACGGCGGCCTCGCGGCGCAGCCCCTGTTCGTGCACGCTGTACAGCTGTTCGATGTCGACCCACGATTCGCGTCCCTGAGAGTCCCAGGCGCCACTGCCGATCGACAGGAAGTCGCGATCGCCGTCGTGGGCCCGGCTCGTCATCCGCACCGCGTACACGCGCTCGGCGGACTGGCGCCCGATCACGAGGACCGGACGATCCTTGCCGCGACCGTCGTTCTCCTCATAGGGCACCCATGTCCAGACGACCTCACCGGCATCGGGTGCGCCATCGCGGTCGGGCGCGTAGGCGATGCGGAGATCGCGGATGCCGGCGGGATCGATGCTCATGGTCGCCGTGCCGACCACGCGCCCGGGGTCGACCACGGCATTCGTCGGCGTCCCCTTTCGCAGGTGCGCCTGCGGCCGCTGAGTGTTCGGGGTCCGCTCCTGCGTGCGTCCTGAGCGGACGACGGCGAGCAGGATGTCGAGGAGCGCCGACACGATGCCGTTCGATTTAGCCACTCGCTCACCCTAGCCGCCGCACGCAGAAGCGCCCCGGACCCGCAGGGGGTCCGGGGCGCTTGCGAACAGGTCACTCGACGAGCGCGTAGCCCTCTTCGCCGTGCACGACCTGGTCGACACCGGCGATCTCGTCCTCGTTCGTGATGCGGAATCCGATCGTCTTCTCGATCGCGAAACCGATGACGAAGGCCACGACGAAGGAGTAGACGAGGACGCCGACGGCGGCGATCGCCTGAACGGCCAGCTGGCGGAAGTCGCCGCCGACGAACAGACCGGTGCCGGTCGCGAACAGACCCAGGTACAGCGTTCCGAAGAGGCCGCCGACGAGGTGGATGCCGACCACGTCCAGCGAGTCGTCGAAACCGAGGCGGAACTTGAGCTCGACCGCGAGTGCGCAGATGATGCCGGCCAGGGCGCCGAGCAGCAGGGACCAGCCCGGGGTCAGGTTCGCACACGCCGGGGTGATCGCGACGAGACCGGCAACTGCGCCGGACGCCGCGCCGACCGAGGTCGCCTTGCCGTCCTTGATGCGCTCGACGAGGATCCAGCCGAGGACAGCCGCAGCGGTGGCGCCCAGGGTGTTCAGACCGATCAGGCCGACGCCGCCCATGTCCTCCGCGAGCCACTCCGCACCCGCGTTGAAGCCGAACCAGCCGAACCACAGCAGAGCCGCGCCGAGAAGCGTCAGCGGCACGTTGTGCGGCTTGAGGATGCCCTTCTGGAAGCCGATGCGCTTGCCGAGGACGATCGCGAGGGCGAGAGCCGCAGCACCCGCGTTGATGTGCACGGCGGTTCCACCGGCGTAGTCGATGACGCTGATGCCGCTGTCCTCACCGAACAGCGCAGGGCCGAGGTTCATGATCCAGCCGCCGCCCCAGACCCACGCGGCCACCGGGAAGTAGCCGACCGTGGCGAACACACCGGCGAAGATCAGCCACGATCCGAACTTCGCACGGTCGGCGATGGCGCCAGAGATCAGTGCGACGGTGATGATCGCGAAGGTGGCGCCGTATGCGACGCCGAGCAGGGCGACGTTCGAGCCCTCACCGGCGGCGAGGTTCGACAGGCCGAAGTCGGCGAACGGGTTGCCTGCGAACTGGGTGGGGCTCTCGACCGCGCTCATCGAGAAGCCGAAGAGGATCCAGAGGACCGCGACAAGACCGATCGAGCCGAAGCTCATCATCATCATGCTGACGACGCTCTTGGCCTTGACGAGTCCTCCGTAGAAGAAGGCGACGCCCGGGGTCATCAGCAGCACAAGGGCTGTGGCTGTGATCGCCCAGGAGATGTTGCCGGGTGCATCCATGTGTAAACCTCACATTCGGGAAACTGTGAGCTTCAGTGTGGCGATGCCCGATTTCCGGAAAGCGTGAAGTTTGTTGCGTCGAGGTTACAGGGGGCCTTGCCATGTGAACATCGCGTTACACGGCCCGCACATTCAGTGTTCAGCGTGCGTGAGCGCGTTCAGACGCGAGATCGCGCGGAGGTACTTCTTGCGGTATCCGCCGCCGAGCATCTCCTCCGCGAAGACCTGGTCGAGGCCGACGCCGGTCGCGACGATCGGGATCTGCGCGTCGTACACGCGGTCGACGAAGGCCACGAAGCGGAGCGCTTCGGACTGATCGGTCAGCACGTTCACATCGCGCAGCCCGACCAGCTGGATTCCCGAGATCACCCGGAGGTAGCGCGAAGGATGCACGTGAGCGAGATGCGCGATCACTTCGGAGAAGGAATCGTCGGATGCTTCGCCCCTCGCCGCCACCGCGTCGATCGCGCGTGCGTACTCCTCCGGGGTGGAGACCACCGCGTGGCCGTCGAGAGCACGCTGGCGGAAATCGACGCCGTCGATGCGCAGCGTCTGGAAGCTGTCGGACATGGCATGGATCTCCCGGAGGAAGTCCTGCGCGGCGAATCGCCCCTCGCCCAGCGCGTTCGGGGGCGTGTTCGACGTCGCCGCGAGCCTGGTTCCCGTGGGTACGAGCTCGCCGAGCAGACGTGTCATCACCATCGTGTCGCCGGGATCGTCGAGTTCGAACTCGTCGATGCAGAGCAGATCCGCACCCTTGAGCAGATCGACGGTGTTCTTGTACCCGAGGGCTCCCACGAGCGCCGTGTACTCGATGAACGAGCCGAAGTACTTCCTGCGGGCGGGCATCGCGTGGTAGATCGACGCGAGCAGGTGCGTCTTGCCGACGCCGAACCCGCCGTCGAGGTACACCCCGGGCTTGACGTCGGGTTCCTTCTTCGCGCGGCTGAACAGCCCCCCGCGCTTCACCGGGGCACCGCGCCCGGCGAAGCGGATCAGGGTCTCCTTGGCCTCCTCCTGCGAGGGGTAGGCGGCGTCCGCGCGGTAGCTGTCGAAGGTGGCACCGTCGAACTGGGGCGGAGGCACCAGGCTCGCCAGCATCTCGGGACCCGTGACGGTCGGCTGGCGCTCGGTCAGGTGCACGACGCGGGGGCTGCTCGCGGTGTCAGTCATCGGATTTTCCTGTGTCGAAGTCTTACGAATCCGGTGCCGGGGGTGCAGCGGGGATCTATCGTCGAAGGGACGGCTCCACACTACGCCGTCATCGCCCGCGGCTTCGCGCGCGCTCACCGTCTGAGGAGATCCCTGTGGCCATCGAGTTCGATTCGTCTTCCGCCAAGTTCGCCGAGTACGCCGAGCCCGGCCGGCTCGTGACCACCGAGTGGCTCGCCGCGAATCTCGACGCACCCGGTCTCGTCGTGGTCGAGTCCGATGAAGACGTCCTCCTCTACGAGACCGGCCACATCCCCGGTGCGGTGAAGGTCGACTGGCACACCGAGCTCAACGATCCGGTCGTGCGCGACTACGTCGACGGCGAGGGATTCGCCGCCCTTCTCAGCCGCAAGGGCATCTCGCGCGACGACACCGTCGTGATCTACGGAGACAAGAACAACTGGTGGGCCGCGTATGCGCTCTGGGTCTTCTCGCTGTTCGGACATGAAGACGTCCGTCTTCTCGACGGCGGTCGTGATCGCTGGATCGCGGAGGGTCGGGAGATCACGCGCGAGACCACGGAGCGCCCCGCGACGGAGTATCCGGTCGTCGAGCGCGACGACTCCGTCATCCGTGCGTACAAGGACGACGTGCTCGCGCACCTCGGCAATCCGCTCATCGACGTCCGCTCCCCCGAGGAGTACAGCGGTGAGCGCACGACGGCCCCCGCGTACCCCGAAGAGGGCGCGCTGCGTGCCGGTCACATCCCGACGGCTCAGTCCGTGCCGTGGGGCAAGGCCGTGGCGGACGACGGCGGATTCAAGCCGCGGGCCGAGCTGGAGGCCATCTATCGCGACGGCGCCGGCCTCGCTGACGGAGACCAGGTCGTCGCCTACTGCCGCATCGGCGAGCGTTCGAGCCACACCTGGTTCGTGCTGAAGCACCTGCTCGGCTTCCAGAACGTGCGCAACTACGACGGCTCGTGGACCGAGTGGGGCAGCGCCGTGCGCGTGCCGATCGTCACGGGTGCAGAGCCCGGTTCGCTCTGATCGTGTGACAATGACAGGGATGAGCACGCCGCATGTTCCTGACTCCCTCGCCGAGATCCGCGACACCTTCCTGGAGACCCCGGAGGCCGATCGCCTGCTGCTCCTGCTGGAGTTCGCCGACGAGCTGCCGCCCGTCTCCGAGGAGGTCGCGGCGCACCCGGAGATGTACGAGCGCGTGGCGGAATGCCAGTCGCCGGTCTACATCCATCTGGAGATCGAGGAGGGCATCGTCACGATGCACGCGACCGCTCCGGCTGAGGCGCCGACGACACGCGGCTTCGCCAGCATCCTCGTCCAGGGCATCACCGGCCTCACTCCCGACGAGGTCCTCGCGATCCCCTCCGACTACCCGCAGACGATCGGTTTGACCAAGGCCGTATCTCCCCTGCGCATCGGCGGGATGACCGGGATGCTGATGCGGGCCAAGAACCAGGTCACGCAGAAGCGCTGAACCCCTGCTCGGAGAGCCAGCCGTCGATCGCAGCGGTCCACCCGTTCTGGTCGTAGTTCCAGATCTTGGTGTGCCGTGCGACGCTGAAATGCGGCATGGTGACGAGGTCGGGGCGCGCCCCGTGCAGGGCGTGCGAGGCGTCGGACGGCACGAAGCCGTCGTCATCGCTGTGCAGGATGAGGATCGGCGCCGAGAGCTCCTCCGCGCGCGCCACCATGTCGAGCCGATCGAACGAGATCGCGTCGTCCGCGCCGCTCAGCCTGGCCATCAGCGGGACTTCGAGCGCCCCCATGGCCAGCGCAGGAAGCGGCGCACGCAGCCCGGACTCCCGCGCCTGGAATCGCAGGACGGTGCGCCAGTCGACGACCGGAGACTCCAGAATCAGACCGACGATCCGGTCGCGGTTCGCGGAGTTCACGGCGGTCTGCAACGAGATGGCGCCGCCCATCGACCACCCCATCAGGATGACGTCGTCCGCCCCGTGACGCAGCGCGTAGGAGATCGCGGCGTCGATGTCGCGCCACTCGGCCGCGCCGAGCGCGTAGGCGCCCGCCCTGCTGCGCGGCGCCTCGCCGTCGTTGCGGTACGAGACGACGAGGTTCGGAAGGCCCGCGGCGTGGAGCACGGGAACGGCTCGCAGGCACTCGGCCCGCATCGTCCCGCGTCCGTGCACCTGGATCACCCACGTCGAAGAGGTGCCGGGAAAGTACCACGCAGGGCACGGACCGGCGGGTGAGCCGATCAGCACGTTCTCCGAGGGCAGATGCAGCTCGCTCGGCGTCGAGTAGTACCAGCCGCTGAACAGCGCGTCGCGGTCGACCTTGGCGCCGGGCTCGATCTTTGTGAGGAGCTTGCGACGCACCGTCTTCGCGTCGGCGCTCAGCACTGCGCCCAGCTTCACGTAGCCGTAGGTCCCGGTCGTGAACAGCCCGTAGCGACCCGGCAACTCCGTGTCGAGGGTGCGCTGCAGCTCGATCGTCTGAGCACCGGTGTCGACCGAGCGGATCACCACGTCGGGCACACGCTTGCCGACGCTCACGACCCTGCGAGCAGTGCCGAACACGAGCAGGGCGGCGACGGCCGCCCCGAAGGCCAGCAGCGCGGGGACAAGGAGCGCAACGGCGTGCCTGAGACTCTTCATCGCTTCCTGACTCTAGCCTGTTGCCGTGACAGGACACCCCGATGCCGGGAGCGAATTCGACGCCGCCGCGGCGGAACTGCGAGAGACCGCCTTCCGCGCCGACATCACGGTCCGCGAGATTCCCACACCGCAAGGGCTCGCGCCGTTCGCGATCGCCCTCGCGGCAGACGTGCGTCCCGAGGATGACGGCGAGTCCGTGTACGGCACCGGACGCTTCGTCCTGCTGCACGATCCTGACGGGCCGGCGGCGTGGGACGGCACCTGGCGTATCGTGCTGTTCGCACAGGCTCCTCTCGAGACGGAGATCGGCACCGACCCGCTCCTGGCCGATGTGGCGTGGTCCTGGCTCGTCGATGCACTCGACTCCCGGAACGCCGTCTATCACGCGGCATCCGGAACCTCGACCAAGACGCTGTCGAAGGGATTCGGCGGCCTCGCCGTCGAAGGCGACGGCGCCCAGATAGAATTGCGGGCGTCCTGGACACCAGAGGGCCCCTTCCGACCGCACGTCGAGGCATGGGCCGAACTGGTCGGAATGCTGGCGGGTCTTCCGCCCGGTTCCGAGGGCATCGCCGTGATCGGCGCGCGAAAGGCTGCACGTGACTGACTACTCCGTGATCTCGGATGCCGAGGAGTTCCTCGCGGCATGCGCCGCACTCGCAGACGGGACGGGATCTGTCGCAGTCGACGTCGAACGAGCATCCGGGTTCCGCTATTCGCAGCGCGCCTACCTCGTACAGGTCTTCCGGCGCGGTGCCGGAGTCTTCCTCTTCGACCCACCCGCGATCGGAGACTTCGCCCCTCTTCAGGCGGCGATCGGCGACGCCGAATGGGTCTTCCATGCCGCGAGCCAGGATCTGCCGTCGTTGCGCGAGCTCGGTCTTGAGCCGGCGACCATCTTCGACACCGAGCTCGCCTCGCGACTGCTCGGTCACGAACGAGTCGGACTCGGCGCCGTGGTCGAGGACACCCTCGGGATCGTGCTGAAGAAGGAGCACTCGGCCGCGGACTGGTCGACCAGGCCGCTCCCGGCGGCGTGGCTCGAATACGCGGCGCTCGACGTCCTGCACCTGATCGACGTGCAGGAGGTGCTCACCGCGGAGCTCGAGGAGCAGGGCAAGACCGAGTTCGCCGTCGAGGAGTTCTCGGCCACACTGAGCCGTCCGCCGAAGCCGCCCCGGGAAGACCCCTGGCGTCGTCTCAGCGGCCTCCACCAGGTGCGCGGCGCGCGCAATCTGGCGGTCGCTCGTGAGCTCTGGCGCGCCCGCGAGGCGTTCGCCCAGGAACAGGACGTCTCCCCCGGTCGGCTCGTGCCCGATCGGTCGCTCGTCGCAGCCGTTCTCGGCAACCCGCAGAGCAAGTCGGCGCTCGCCGGCATCAAGGACTTCCAGGGACGGGCCAGCCGCACCCAGATCGACCGCTGGTGGCAGGCGATCGTCGACGGGCGCGCGACGGAGGAGCTCCCCCGCGAGCGGGTGCCCAGCGACACGCTCCCCCCGCCCCGTGCGTGGGCTGACCGCAACCCGGAGGCGGATGCTCGGCTGAAGGCAGCACGCCCCGTCGTCGAGGCGACGGCAGAGGAGCTGGGGATGCCGACCGAGAATCTGCTGACCCCGGAATTTCTGCGGCGCGTCGCCTGGGATCTGCCGGGTACGACCGCAGAGGAGATCGGGACGGCGCTCGCGGCGTTGGGGGCACGCCCCTGGCAGATTGCACAGACTGCACAGAAGATCGCCGACGCCTTTGTAGAGGCGGCGCAATCGTCTGACGAGCCCTCCGCACCCGCTTCGTAGGTTCGATCCAACCGATTCCTCCCGCTTCGAGGGCCTTCCTAGACTGAGTGCACCGCACAAACTTGGAGGCAGAGTGGCCGAGATCTCGGACGTCTTCTTCGTCGATGGAGTGCGCACCCCCTTCGGGCGCGCCGGCGAAAAGGGCATGTACTGGAACACCCGCGCAGATGACCTCGCCGTGAAGGCGACCATCGGCCTGATGGAACGCAACTCGGCTGTCCCGGCCGACCGGATCGACGACGTCGCGATCGCGGCGACCTCGCAGACCGGAGACCAGGGACTCACGCTCGGACGCTCGGTGGCGATCCTCGCTGGGCTCCCGCAGACCGTGCCCGGCCTCGCTGTCGAGCGCATGTGCGCCGGCGCGATGACGAGCGTCACCACGATGGCGGCGTCGATCGGCATCGGCATGTACGACTTCGCCCTCGCGGGTGGCGTCGAGCACATGGGCCACCACCCCATCGGCGGCAACGCCGACCCGAACCCGCGATTCGTCGCGGAGCGCATGGTCGACCCCGGTGCGCTGAACATGGGCGTCACCGCCGAGCGCATCTTCGATCGCTTCCCGCACCTGACCAAGGAGCGCTCCGACCGCTTCGGCATGCTCAGCCAGCACAAGGTGCAGGCTGCGTACGACGCCGGAAAGATCCAGCCCGACCTGGTGCCGGTGGCGATCAAGGACGCCGAGGGCGCGTGGGGCCTGGCTTCCGAAGACGAGGGCCGCCGCCCCCAGACGACCATGGAGGACCTCGCCGCACTCAAGACGCCGTTCCGTCCACACGGCCGCGTGACAGCCGGCACCTCCTCACCGCTCACCGACGGCGCGACGATGTCACTGCTCGCCGGCGGCGGAGCCGTGAAGGAGTTCGGTCTCGCCCCCAAGATGCGCATGGTCTCCTTCGCGTTCGCCGGCGTGCAGCCCGAGATCATGGGCATCGGACCGATCCCCTCGACGGAGAAGGCTCTGAAGAAGGCCGGTCTGCAGATCTCCGACATCGGCCTGTTCGAGCTCAACGAGGCGTTCGCCATCCAGGTGATCTCTCTGCTCGACCACTTCGGCATCGCCGACGACGACCCCCGGGTCAACCAGTGGGGCGGCGCGATCGCCCTCGGACACCCGCTCGCGGCATCCGGTGTCCGCCTGATGATCCAGCTCGCGGCGCAGTTCGCAGAGCGCCCTGACGTCCGCTACGGCCTCACGGCCATGTGCGTCGGCCTCGGCCAGGGCGGATCGGTCATCTGGGAGAACCCGCACTACGACGGCAAGAAGAGGAAGTAGTCGATATGACGAACTACGAAGAGGTCGACTTCTCCCCCATCCAGGCGCTCACCGAGGGCGAGGTGATCACGCACTCCCCCGTGCGCGACATCCGCCTCGCCTCCGGCAAGGTGCTCGCCCTGATCACGCTCGACAACGGCCGCGACCACACCCGCCCGAACACCCTGGGACCCGCCACTCTCACCGAGCTCGGCGAGACCCTCGACGGCCTCAAGGCGCGTGCTGCCGCAGGGGAGATCCAGGCCGTCGGCATCACCGGCAAACAGTACATCCTGGCCGCCGGTGCCGACCTGTCCGACATCAGCAAGGTGGGCTCCCGCGACAACGCCCGCCTGATCGCACAGCTCGGCCACAAGGTGCTGGGCCGGCTCTCCGAGTTGGGCGTGCCGTCGTTCGCGTTCGTGAACGGTCTCGCGCTCGGCGGCGGGCTCGAGATCGCGCTGAACTCCACCTACCGCACGGTGGACGCCTCGGCGGCGGCGATCGCTCTTCCCGAGGTCTTCCTCGGCATCATCCCCGGCTGGGGCGGCGCGTATCTGCTGCCGAATCTGATCGGAATCGAGAACGCCCTCGAGGTCGTCATCTCGAACCCGCTCAAGCAGAACCGGATGCTGAAGCCGCAGCAGGCCTTCGACCTCGGCATCGTCGACGCGATCTTCCCCGCGGCGAACTACCTCGAGAACTCGCTCGCGTGGGCCGACGCGGTTCTCGGCGGCAAGAAGGTCGAGCGCAAGAACGCGCCCGGCAAGATCGAGCGGCTCACCAAGTGGCCGATCGCGATCAAGATGGCGCGCGGGATGCTCGAGTCGAAGATCGGCACCGTCCCGAAGTCGCCCTATGCGGCGCTCGAGCTGCTCGACAAGGCGAAGAGCGGCACGAAGGCCGAGGGCTTCGCCCGCGAGGACGAAGCCCTCGCCGAGCTCGTGACCGGCGACCAGTTCGCAGCATCCATGTACGCGTTCGATCTCGTGCAGAAGCGCGCGAAGCGTCCCGTCGGCGCACCAGACAAGGCTCTCGCCAAGAAGGTCACCAAGGTCGGCATCATCGGCGCCGGTCTCATGGCCAGCCAGTTCGCGCTCCTGTTCGTGCGCAAGCTGCAGGTGCCGGTGCTCATCACCGACCTCGACCAGGCGCGTGTGGACAAGGGCGTCGCCTACATCCACGAGGAGATCGGCAAGCTCGAGGCCAAGGGCCGGCTGGATGCCGACTCGGCGAACAAGCTGCGCGGTCTCGTGACCGGCACGACCGACAAGAGCCTCTACGCGGACTGCGACTTCGTCATCGAGGCGGTGTTCGAGGAGGTCGGCGTCAAGCAGCAGGTGTTCGGCGAGATCGAGAAGATCATCGCCGACGACGCGATCCTCGCGACGAACACCTCCTCGCTCTCGGTCGAGGAGATCGGGTCGCAGCTCGCGCATCCCGAGCGCCTCGTCGGATTCCACTTCTTCAACCCGGTCGCGGTGATGCCGCTGATCGAGATCGTGAAGACGCCTTCGACCGCCGATGCGGCGCTGTCGACCGCGTTCGTGGTGGCCAAGGGCCTGGGCAAGAACGCGGTGCTGACCGCAGACGCCCCCGGCTTCGTCGTGAACCGACTGCTCGCCAAGGTGATGGGTGAGGCTGCGCGCGCGGTGTACGAGGGCACGCCGGTCGCGGAGGTCGAGAAGGCCTTCGGCCCTCTCGGGCTGCCGATGGGCCCGTTCCAGCTGATCGATCTGGTCGGCTGGAAGGTCGCAGCGCACGTGCAGGACACGATGGTGAAGGCGTTCCCCGAGCGCTTCTATGCGAACGAGAACTTCCACGAGCTCGCCGCTCTGGATGCGGTCGTCGAGAAGGACAAGGGCGGCCGCGTGACGGGCTGGTCCAAGCAGGCCGAGAAGGTCATCAAGCCCGCTGTCGGCAAATCGCCGGCGACGGCGGCCACGATCCTGCAGCGCGTGCAGGACGGACTCGCCACCGAGATCAAGCTGATGCTCGACGAAGGCGTGGTGCCCGAGGTCGAGGACATCGATCTGTGCCTGATCCTCGGTGCCGGCTGGCCGTTCATCGACGGTGGCGCTTCGCCCTACCTCGACCGCGAGGGGGCTTCGGAGCGTGCTTTCGGAGGCTCCTTCCACACTCCGCAGATCCGGGGCATCGAACAGCGCTGACGACCGCTTTCGCTCGTCGAACGGTCGACTTTCGACCGTCTCCGCGACAAGACGAGACGCGCCACCCGTGGATCACGGGTGGCGCGTTTCGCGCGGTGCGGGAATCGCCCGTCGCGTATCCGCCTCGCGGCGTTCAGGGGAACGCGCAGGGAACAACGCATGAATACCGGCGGATGCCGCGCCTCCACGTCGTCCCGGAGGCTGTGGAGGCGGCACAGTGGTGACATGGAGATGATCTTCGCGATGCTGGGCGGCAAGGGCCTGTCGGGGCTGCTGAAGACCGGAACGGCTGTGCTGACGATCCTGCTCGTCGTCCCCGCCATGCTTAAGCTCTTCATCGTCACAGTCGACGAGGGCTGGGCGGCGATCCGCACGCGCAACGGCAAGCCGATCATCCGCAACCGCCCCCAGCGGCGGCCCACCAACCGCGGCGGCGCGGTCGGCGAGGTCGTGGTGCTCGACCCCGGTTCGCACGGAGCCTTCCCGCTGTTCTACTGGTACCGCCTGATCGACGTGCGGTGCAGGGCGAGCGATCTGCCGGCCCGCGAGATGAGCGGGGCGAGCGGCCATCAGCACCGCGTGCACGCCTCGTTCGAATGGCGGCCCATCCCGACGGGTCGCGATCTGCGGGTGTTCGAGCTCGACGTCGTGAACGTCAAGGAACGCGCATCGAACATCGTGGGTGCCGCTCTGCGCGACGTGATCCGCGGACTCGACGGCCCCGAGCTGCCGCACAACGATGAGATCAACACCCGGGTCATCGCCGCCAGCGCCGACGAGGTCCGCCGCGCCTGTGGCGTGGAGCTCGTCCGCGTGATGGTCACGGGCGACGCCCTGACCGACGGCTATCTGCTCTCGACGGCGATGCGCGAAGCCGACCGCGGCGCCGAGGCCGTCGCGGCGCTCCACGCACTCAACTGAGCCTCGTTCAGCGCCGCCCGTGCAGCGGCAGATCGATCGCGCCGGTCTCCCCTGCGTTGCGTGCGACGGGGATGCGCGTTCCGAGCACCTGGGCGACGACATCCTGCGCGATCTTCGGGGCGGTGAGCCCGGCATCCGCCAGCACCTGGTCCCTCGATGCGTGGTCGATGAACTCGTCCGGCAGGCCGAGCTCGTCGACGGCGGTGTCGATGCCCGCCTCACGGAGGACCTGGCGCACGCGCGTGCCGATTCCTCCGACGCGGATGCCGTCTTCCAGCGTGATGACCAGGCGGTGGTGCGCCGCGAGCTCGACGACGGAAGGCTGCACCGGAATCGCCCAGCGCGGGTCGATCACGGTCGCGCCGATCCCCTGGGCCCGGAGCCTGTTCGCGACCTCCATCGCGAGCGCGGCGAACGGCCCGATGCCGATGATCAGCACGTCCTCGGTCTCGCCGCGGGCCAGCACGTCCACCCCGTCGTCGAGCCGTTCCACAGCAGGCAGGTCGGCTGCGACCTCGCCCTTCGGGAAGCGGATGACGGTCGGCGCGTCGTCGATGCGCACGGCTTCGTCGAGAGCCTCGGCGAGACGCGTGCCGTCGCGCGGAGCCGCGATGCGGATGTGCGGAACGATCTGCAGCATCGCCAGATCCCACATGCCATGGTGGCTGGGGCCGTCAGGGCCGGTGACGCCCGCCCTGTCGAGGACGAAGGTCACGCCCGCCCGATGCAGAGCGACGTCCATCAGGACCTGGTCGAATGCACGGTTCATGAACGTCGCGTACAGCGCGACAACCGGATGCAGCCCGCCGTAGGCGAGACCGGCTGCGGATGCCACGGCGTGCTGCTCCGCGATCCCGACGTCGTACACGCGGTCCGGGAACCGCTCGGCGAACGGCGCGAGACCGGTCGGACGCAGCATCGCGGCCGTCATCGCGATCACCTTCGGGTCACGCTCTCCGGCCGCGACCAGCGCCTCGGAGAACACGTCGGTCCAGCCGCGGCCGCTGCTCGAGAGCGGCTCACCCGTGATCGGATCGATGCGGTTGACCGCGTGGAACTGATCGGCCTCGTCATCCCGTGCCGGCTGATAGCCGCGCCCCTTCTCGGTGATCGCGTGCACGATGACCGGGGCCCCGTAGGACTTCGCGAGCTCGAGGGTCTCCAGAAGGGCGGGAAGGTCATGACCGTCCACCGGACCGAGATACTTGATGTCGAGGTTCGAGTACAGCGCCTCGTTGTTCGTGAAGCGCGAGAGGAACCCGTGCGTGCCGCCGCGGACACCCCGGAACACCGCACGACCGACCGGTCCGAACGCCCGGAACAGGCGGTCGGACTTGCGGTGCAGATCCTTGTAGGCGGCGGCCGTGCGCACCCTGTTCAGATACCGCGACATGCCGCCGATGGTCGGCGCATAGGAGCGGCCGTTGTCGTTCACGACGATCACGAGGTTGCGATCGTTGTCGTCGGAGATGTTGTTGAGCGCCTCCCACGTCATGCCGCCGGTGAGGGCGCCGTCGCCGACGACGGCGACCACGTGCCGATCTGCGCGCCCTGTCGCCGTGAGGGCACGGCTGATCCCGTCGGCCCAGCTCAGCGAACTCGACGCGTGCGAGGACTCGACGACGTCGTGCGGGCTCTCGCTGCGCTGCGGGTATCCGGCCAGACCCCCGCGCACCCGGAGGGCGGAGAAGTCCTGGCGGCCCGTGAGGAGCTTGTGAACGTACGACTGGTGACCCGTGTCGAAGATGAACGGATCGTCCGGTGAGGAGAAGACACGGTGGAGGGCGATCGTCAGCTCCACCACTCCGAGGTTCGGTCCGAGGTGCCCTCCCGTGCGGGAGACGTTCTCAACGAGGAACTCGCGGATCTCTCCGGCGAGCTCGGTCAACTGGTCGTTGGACAGTCCGTCCAGATCTCGGGGACCTGAGATGCTCGGAAGAATGGGCATCTGCGCCTCCTCACAGGCTCCGTGCGCGGCATCCGATTTCCGGTTCGGGCGCCTCTGCGATCCTATCGCGCGTGCCTGGGGAAGACCCTGGTGACGGATAGGCGATCCGTGCGAAGCTGATGCCCATGAATCGCTCGCAGAAGCTCGCTGTCGCCGTGTCTGCGCTCACCGTCGCGGGTCTCGCCGTCATCGCTGCACCTGCCATCGCCTCGGCGGCGTCCACGGTCGGCGGATGGGCGCTGTTCGCCCCAGCTTCCGCTGCTCCCACCTCCTCTGCCTCTCCCACCGCCATCGAATCGGCCACGCCGACGCCGCCTCCCGCCTCGGTCGATCCCTTCGACGGCTGCGAGCAGCCAGCGCACATCACGATGGGTCGGATGAGCGCAGAGGTCAACGGGATCGTCGAGGACCGCGGTGCCCGCCCGTACGCAGAAGGAGCAGTGGGGCTCGACGAGAACGGTGCGATCGCGAGCTACACCGTCGCCGCCGGGGACGGCCTCATGATGATCGGCGAGCGGCTGTGCATCGAGGCCGGTGCGCTCGACACGTTCAACCATTCCCGCGACATCTATCCCGGTCAGGTGCTCAGGCTCTCGCAGGATCCGGGCGTGCCGAACGTTCCCTTCATCCAGCCTCCCGACGCGCCTGAAGGCTTTCAGCAGATCCCCTACCAGCAGGCCATCGTCGAGATGCGCAAGGCGGCGGATGCCGGGAATGTGGACGAGATGCGCAGAGTCTGGACGAACAAGCTCGCGCCGCTGTTCCCCGTGCAGGCCGACGCTGAGGCGATCTCCGTGTTTCTCCACGCCGGCGACATCTCGGTGCTGCGCCAGATGTTCGCGTAGCGCTCGCGCCGGATCGACGGCAAGACGAAAGCGCCCCATCCGGCCGGAGCCGGATGGGGCGCTTCGGTACTCAGCCGATCAGACCAGCGAGCGCAGCACGTACTGCAGGATGCCGCCGTTGCGGTAGTAATCCGCCTCACCGGGGGTGTCGATGCGGACGACCGCGTCGAACTCCACGACCTGCTTGCCCTCGGGAGAGTGCTCGCTCGGAGCGGCCGTCACGCGCACGGTCTTCGGGGTCACGCCGTTGTTGAGCTCTTCCAGACCCGTGATCGAGACGATCTCGGTGCCGTCGAGGCCCAGCGACTCCCAGCTCTCCCCGGCGGGGAACTGCAGCGGGACGACGCCCATGCCGATCAGGTTCGAGCGGTGGATCCGCTCGAAGCTCTCGGTGATGACCGCCTTGACGCCCAGCAGGCTCGTGCCCTTGGCCGCCCAGTCACGCGACGAGCCGGAGCCGTACTCCTTGCCGCCGAAGACAACGAGCGGGGTGCCCTGCTCGGCGTAGTTCTGGCAGGCGTCGTAGATGTACGACTGCGGTCCTTCGGGCTGGGTGAAGTCGCGCGTGAAGCCTCCCTCGACGACCTGACCGTCGTTGACGGCCGAGACGAGGAGGTTCTTCAGACGGATGTTCGCGAACGTGCCGCGGATCATCACCTCGTGGTTGCCGCGACGCGAACCGAAGGAGTTGAAGTCCTTGCGGTCGACGCCGTGCTCCTCGAGGTACTTCGCGGCCGGGGTGCCGGGCTTGATGTTTCCGGCCGGCGAGATGTGGTCGGTGGTGACCGAGTCGCCGAGAGTCGCCATGACGCGCGCGCCCTGGATGTCGGCCACCGGAGTGAGCTCCATCGTCATGCCGTCGAAGTACGGCGCCTTGCGGACGTAAGTCGAGTTCTCGTCCCACTGGAACGTGTCGTCGTCCGGCGTCGGCAGGTTGCGCCAGCGCTCGTCACCGTCGAACACGGTCGCGTACTGCTTGATGAACTGGTCGCGAGAGATCGACGAGTCGACGATCTCCTGCACCTCGTCGGGGGTCGGCCAGATGTCCTTGAGGAACACCTCGTTGCCCTCGGTGTCCGTGCCGAGCGCGTCGGTGTCGAAGTCGAAGTGCATGGATCCGGCCAGAGCGTATGCGATGACCAGGGGCGGGCTCGCCAGGTAGTTCATCTTGACGTCGGGGCTGATGCGACCCTCGAAGTTGCGGTTTCCCGACAGCACGGCGGTGACCGCGAGGTCGTGCGAGTTGATCGCCTCGGAGACCTCTTCGATCAGCGGTCCCGAGTTGCCGATGCAGATCGTGCAGCCGTAGCCGACGGTGTAGAACCCGAGTCCCTCGAGGTCCTTGTCGAGTCCGGACTTCTCGTAGTAGTCCGTGACGACCTTGGAGCCGGGGCCGAGCGTGGTCTTGACCCACGGCTTCTGCTTGAGGCCCTTCTGGAGCGCCTTACGGGCGACCAGACCTGCCGCGATCATGACCGACGGGTTCGACGTGTTGGTGCACGAGGTGATCGCCGCGAGGGTGACAGCGCCGTTGTCGAGGATGTACTTCTCGCCTGCGGGCGTCGTGACCGGAACCGGGTTGGACGCGTTCGACGGAGCACCGCTGTTGATGTGCACCGGGCGCGTGGTCGGCTCCTCCTCGCCGGGGACCTGACCGGGGTCGGACGCCGGGAAGGAGTGCTTCGACTCGAGGTCGACGATGTCGTCGGAGGTCGAGGCGCTCGCGTAGTTCAGGATGTCCTGCTCGAACTGCGCCTTGGCCTCCGACAGCAGGATGCGGTCCTGAGGGCGCTTCGGGCCGGCGATCGACGGGACGACGGTGCCCAGGTCGAGCTCGAGGTACTCGCTGAACGTCGGCTCGTGCGACGGGTCGTGCCAGAGCTTCTGCTCCTTGGCGTAGGCCTCGACGAGCGCGACGGCCTCTTCGCTGCGTCCGGTCAGGCGCAGGTAGTCGAGCGTGACGTCGTCGATCGGGAAGATGGCGGCCGTCGAGCCGAACTCGGGCGACATGTTGCCGATCGTGGCGCGGTTGGCCAGCGGCACAGAGGCGACGCCTGCTCCGTAGAACTCGACGAACTTGCCGACCACGCCGTGCTTGCGCAGCAGGTCGGTGATGGTGAGGACGACGTCGGTGGCGGTGACGCCAGCCGGGATCTCGCCCGTCAGCTTGAAGCCGACCACGCGCGGGATCAGCATCGACACGGGCTGGCCGAGCATGGCCGCCTCGGCCTCGATGCCGCCGACGCCCCAGCCGAGCACGCCGAGGCCGTTGACCATCGTCGTGTGCGAGTCGGTGCCGACGCAGGTGTCGGGATAGGCGCGGAGGACGCCGTCGACGGTGCGGTCGTAGATGACCTTCGCCAGGTGCTCGATGTTCACTTGGTGCACGATGCCGGTGCCCGGGGGCACGACCTTGAAGTCCTGGAAGGCCGTCTGGCCCCAGCGCAGGAACTGATAGCGCTCGCCGTTGCGCTCGTACTCGATCTCGACGTTGCGCTCGAGTGCGTTCTCGGTGCCGAAGAGGTCGGCGATGACCGAGTGGTCGATGACCATCTCAGCCGGCGAGAGCGGGTTGATCTTGTTCGCGTCGCCGCCGAGAGCCGTGACGGCCTCGCGCATGGTGGCGAGATCGACGATGCAGGGCACACCCGTGAAGTCCTGCATGACCACGCGGGCGGGCGTGAACTGGATCTCGGTGTTGGGCTCTGCCGCGGCATCCCACGACCCGAGCGCCTCGATCTGGGCCTTCGTCACGTTCGCGCCGTCTTCGGTGCGAAGCAGGTTCTCGAGGAGGACCTTGAGACTGAAGGGGAGCTTGTCGAAACCGGGCACCGTGTCGATGCGGAAGATCTCGTAGTCGGTGCTGCCGACCGTCAGGGTGCTCTGGGCACCGAAGCTGTTCACCGTGGACACGAATCCGTCTCCTTCTATTCGGATGGGAGCGACAGGCGCCTCCATCTTGCTCGCCAGCGAGCCCGGTCGGCTAGCAAGGCAGACCTAACCAGTCTGCTCCCGCATCGCCGTGGGCGGAAGCCTGCAATTTATCTTGATATCAAGATAAATCTATCACGATCGGGAGGGAGCTCCGGCATCGGACTCGCGCGGATAGAGCCGCCTCGCGACGATCCAGGTGGTGCCGAGGAGCACAGCGAAGAACGGGATGCCCATGATGATCTTCACGGTGCCGAGGGTGGCGACGTCACCGGCGAAGTAGAACGGCAGCTGCACCCCGAGGCGTGCGAGGAACAGCAGAGCCCACGCCACCGAGAGCCAGAAGAAGGTGCGCCGCTTGCGCGTATCCGTGCGCCAGGAGAGCCCCTCGCCCATGAGGAATCCGACGACGACGCCGATCAACGGCCAGCGCACGGCTGCGGACACGAGGAACGCCGTGCCGTAGGCGATGTTCGTGATGAATCCGATGACGAACTGATCAGCGGCCCGACCGGTGAACAGCGGCAGACCCGCCGCGATGACCGCGGCGACCAGGCCGGACAGCGCGGCCACCGGCGGAGACTTCGTCAGCAGCCGGATGATCGTGAAGATCGCCGCCGATCCGACGGAGAGGATCAAGGCGAGGATCAGATCGCTGCTGACCGTGTAGGTGACGATGAACGCGAGGAGCGGGAGCACCGACTCCACGATTCCCCGCCAGCCGCCGATGACGCCCCAGACCATCCGGCCTGTGGACACGTCGGCGTCGGGATCGATGCCCGCCTTGCGGGCCGCGCCGCCGAGTGCCGCCCCCAGGATCTCGGAGGCGGACGGTTCGCGCTCGGCGTCGGGATCGGGGGTGCTCACGCGGAGCCCGGCGTCGCCGGCATCTTCAGCGGGATCAGATCGCGGGGCGGCATCGGCGCGCCGCCGCGGACGACGACGATGGAACGGAACAGGTCCTCGACCTTGGCGGCCGCTTCGAGGTCGGATGCCGCGGCGCCGCCGATCACGCCGCGGAGGAACCACCGCGGCCCGTCGACGCCGACGAAGCGGGCCAGCCGGAGCTCCGAGCCCTCACTGGCTGCGGCGGGGACCTCCGCGAGCAGCTCTTTGCCCAGCGGCCCCTCGCGCTCCTCCACGCGACCGCCCTGTGCCTTGACCTGATCGCGCAGCTGCACGCGGGTCTCGTCCCACAGACCGCCCGAACGGGGAGCCGCGAACGGCTGCACCTGGAGCGAGGACTCCGCGTAGTCGAGCCCCACCGCGACGATGCGCTTGGTCTGCTCCTCCACCTCGAGGCGCAGATTGAGTCCTTCACGCGGCAGGATCTTGATCCCGCCGAGATCGATGTACGGGCGGACCGGGTTCGCCTCGGAGTCGTCCAACGGCCCCTCGGTCGCGCGGTTGTCGGGTGCCGACTTCGAGGGTGTGGCGTTGTTGTCAGTCATCAGCCTTGTCCTGCTTCGTTACTGGTGGGGTGCTGCCTGATATCCGGTGGAACCGAATCCGCCCTCGCCTCGGGTGCTCTCGGGCAGCTCCTCGACGGGGATGAACGTCGCGCGGGTCACCGGCATGATGATCAGCTGGGCGATGCGATCGCCGACGGCGACATCGTACGCGCTGCGGGTATCGGTGTTGATCAGGCTCACCTTGATCTCGCCGCGATACCCGGCGTCGACGGTTCCCGGCGAGTTCACGATCGAGATGCCGTGCTTGGCCGCGAGGCCGCTGCGCGGCACCACGAAAGCCGCGAAACCCTCGGGAAGCGCGATGCGCACTCCGGTCGCGACCAGGGCGCGCTGCCCCGGCTCGAGGTGCACGGCGACGGCGGCGACGAGGTCGGCGCCCGCGTCACCGGGATGCGCGTAACCGGGCACGACGGCGATTCCGTCGAGCACAGGGGCGATAATGGGGACGTCAACCGATTCAGTCACCCCATGAGGCTAATGCAGAACCGCACCGCTGAGACACGTCCGCTGTATCGCGAACGGCTGTCGCCGAGCCTCCGGCTCCTGGTGACGGTCGCTCTCGCCGGCCCCATGGTGTCGCTCGTGTTCGTGCCGGTCGGCTCCACGATCGCTCTCGTCGCCGGCGCCGCGGTATCCGCCGTGCTGGTGGCGATGTTCGTCTGGCTCACCCCTGTGGTCGCGGTCGACGGCACCGAGCTGCGCGCAGGACGCGCGCACATCGACGCGAAGTTCCTCGGCGAACCCGAGGTGCTTACGGCGGATGACGCCCGCCAGGCACGCGGTCCGCTGCTGTCCGGGCGCGGCTGGCACCTGATCCGCGGCGGGATCGACGGACTCGTCGTCGTCCCGAACACCGACGAGGATGATCCCGTCGAGTCCTGGACCGTGTCGTCGCGCACGCCCGACCGCCTCGCTGCCGCGATACGGGCCGCACGCGCAGAGGCGAACTCCGCCTCCTGAAGCCGCGGCGCTCCTCCGCTCGGAGGCCGTCGAGACCCCGGATACGACGACGCGCCCGGAACCGTGCGGTTCTGGGCGCGTGACGCGTGTATCGACGCTGCGGTCAGGCAGCGCACTCCTTGCAGATCGGGCCGGAAGAGCCCTCGTGGTCGAGCTGCGAGCGGTGCTTCACGAGGAAGCAGCTCATGCAGGTGAACTCGTCATCCTGCGCGGGCAGCACGACGACATCGAGCTCGAGATCGGACAGATCGGCACCGGGAAGGTCGAAGCTGGACGGGTTGTCCGAGTCCTCATCGCCGGACGAGCCTGACAGCTTGTCCGGCACACGCTCCTTGAGGGCTTCGATCGACTCGGAGTCGTCTTCACTCTTTCGGGGAGCGTCGTAATCGGTTGCCATGGGGTAGATCTCCACTTTCATGGTGCGAGTGGTGGGAGTTGTGCCGCAGGGTTCGGCGGCCATAGTTTGCACGACCGCGAGAGATTTCGCAAATGTCGCTTCGTGCGACTGAGCAAACTCACGGCACGCCCAGGGTATTCCCGCCTGCTGTGGAACCGGCGTGACACCATGGGCGTACACCCATTCCTGAGGGGCATTCGCATGGAAAACGTCACCATCGTCGGCACAGAAGCAGGAGTCCTCGTACTCGCGACCGAATCCGGCACGCGTTTCGCGCTGCCCATCGACGACGTGCTGCACCGCGAGATCCGTCG
>Ga0308158_10001251_pt1 | contig 28232 bp, 27 predicted proteins | sample PhyBR2_FD_201038 | JGI IMG/M metagenome (GOLD analysis project Ga0308158, IMG submission 201038) | Phyllosphere microbial communities from UC Gill Tract Community Farm, Albany, California, United States - DLSLB.R2 | ecosystem: Host-associated > Plants > Phyllosphere > Unclassified | place: USA... | reverse complement strand
CCGGCATGGTGGAACGGGACCTCGGGCACGTGGTCAACATCAGCTCCATCGCCGGCACCTACAACTTCTACGGGCACACCGTTTACCACGCCACCAAGGCCGCGGTGCACCAGATCTCCCGGCAGCTCCGCAACGACACCGTGGGCAAGCGCATCCGTGTCACCGAAATTTGCCCCGGCCGCGTGGAAACCGAGATCTTCGGCCGAAACATGGGCGGCAGCCCCGAGGCCATGGAAGAAGCCTGGCAGACGTACTACGAGGGCTACGAGTCGCTGACCACGGACGACATTGTCAATGCGCTCGATTACGCCATTGAGACCCCGCGCCACGTGAATGTTGGCATGCTTGAACTCATGCCCACGTTCCAGGTGCCCGGCGGCCTCACCTTTGACCGCCGCGAGGACTGAAGACCAGTACATCCCGCGATGCCCACCGGGCACCGGATCTCCACCCCGCCAACCCGATAGGCCCCACCGATGCAGTTGATACGTACCGTCAGTTTCCCCGAACCCCAGCTCCTGGCCGACCTGTCCCCGCTCCCGGAGGGACTGACGGGAGTGGTGTGGGACATGCAGCGCGCCCCTGACGAGGCCCACGGCAGCATCGACGGGGTCATCCTGCCGTACATCAACGCCGGGGCGGTCCTGGCGAACCTGGACAAGGTGCCGGACCTGAAGTTCGTGCAGACCCAGTCCACCGGGTTCGACGGCGTCCGCGAGGCCGCAGGGCCGGGCGCAGCAGTGGCAAACGCCTCGGGCGTCCACGCCGCAGCCACCGCCGAACTGGCCGTGGGCCTGATCCTGGCCAAGCTGCGCGGCATCGACCAGGCCGTCCGGGACCAGCAAACCGAAAACTGGGCACCGCAGCGGCGCCAGTCCCTGGCCGACCGCCGCGTGCTCCTCCTTGGCATCGGCGGGATCGGGCAGGAACTGGCCCGCAGGCTGGAGCCGTTCGAAGTGACCGTCACCCGGGTGGGCAGCACCGCCCGCACCGACGACCAGGGCCAGGTCCATTCCTCCGCCGACCTGGAAACCCTGGCACGGAGCCACGACATCCTGGTCTCCGTCCTCCCTCTCAACGACCAGACCCACCACCTGGTGGGCGCCAAGGTCCTGGCTGCGCTGCCGGACGGCGCCCTGGTGGTCAACGTGGGCCGCGGCCCCGTGGTCGACACCGACGCGCTCACCGCCGAGGTAGTCTCCGGCCGGCTGCAGTGCGCCCTGGACGTGGTCGATCCCGAGCCGCTGCCCAAGGGCCACCCCCTCTGGTCCACGGACAACGCGCTGATCACCCCGCACGTGGGCGGCAACGCCTCAGCTTTCGAGCCGCGGATCCTCAAACTCCTCAAGCACCAGCTTCAAGCCCTGGCCGCCGGCCAAACCCCGGCGAACCTGGTCCAGCAGGGGCCTTTCGAGCAGGTCCCTTCCCGGCAGGGGCAGTCCGCATGAGCGCGCTGTTCGACCTCACCGGCCGCGTCGCCCTGGTGACCGGATCCAGCCGCGGCATCGGATCCTCACTGGCCCGGGCACTGGCCGACGCCGGCGCCACGGTGGTCCTGAACGGCGTCAACCCGGAGCGGCTCAAGGAAGCCGAAGCCGCGCTCGCCGCCGACTTCCCGGCCGGCCGCATCGCCAGCGTCGCGTTCGATGTCACCGACGGCGAGGCTGCGGCCCACAGCGTCGCGTGGATCGAGGAGAACGTGGGCCCGCTGGAGATTCTGGTGAACAACGCCGGCATCCAGCACCGGGTCCCGATGCTGGACCTGGACGTGGCGGACTGGGAGCGGGTCCTCTCCACGGACCTGACCAGTGCGTTCCTGGTGGGCCGGGAAGCCGCCCGCCACATGATAGGCCGCGGCCGGGGCAAGATCATCAACATCTGCTCGGTGCAGACAGACCTTGCCCGTCCCACCATCGCCCCCTACGTTGCGGCCAAGGGCGGGCTGCGGAACCTCACCCGCGCCATGACCGCCGAGTGGGCCGCCTCCGGCCTGCAGATCAACGGCATCGCCCCCGGGTACATCCACACCGAGATGACGCAGAACCTGGTGGACGATGAGGAGTTCAACTCCTGGATCCTGGGCCGGACACCGGCACACCGCTGGGGCACCGTGGAGGACCTCGCCGGTCCTGTGGTGTGGCTGGCCTCTGACGGGTCCGATTTCGTGAACGGACAAACCATCTTCATCGATGGTGGAATGACGGTGGTGGTCTGATGCCTGCAGTCACAGAAGAACTCCCGGCAACCGGGCCTGCCCTGGTGGCCCATGCCGCCGGGGACCTCCGGATCGACGAGGTCCCGCTGGCCCCGCCGGCCGAGGACCAGGCCGTCGTCGAAGTCCTTTACGGCGGTATCTGCGGATCGGACCTGCACTACTGGCTGCACGGCGCGGCCGGCGAGTCCATCCTGAAGGCGCCCCTGGTGCTGGGCCACGAGATCTCCGGCGTCGTGGTGCGCGCCGCCGCCAACGGCCAGGGACCGCAGCCCGGAACCGGGGTCGCCGTCCACCCGGCCACCCCCGGGCCGGGCGAGGCCAGGTACCCCGCGGACCGGCCCAACCTGTCCCCGGGCTGCACCTACCTGGGCAGTGCCGCCCGCTACCCGCACACGGACGGCGCCTTCAGCCGGTACGTCACCCTTCCGGTGCGGATGCTGCGGCCCCTGCCGGACGGCGTCGACCTGCGCACGGCCGCGCTGGTGGAACCGGCGTCCGTGGCCTGGCACGCCGTCTCCCGCGCCGGGAACCTGGCCGGCAAAACAGCCCTGGTCATTGGCTCCGGCCCCATTGGTGCCCTTGCCGTCGCCGTCCTCAAACGCGCCGGCGCAGCGCACATCACCGCCGTCGACCTCCATCCCAAACCCCTGGAGATCGCCACGGCCGTGGGCGCGGACCGCGTGATCAACGCCGCTGATACTGAAGCCATCGCCGCCGTGGAGGCCGACGTCGTGATCGAATCCTCCGGCAACCACCACGGCCTGGTCCGCGGCGGCACCGTGGTGATGGTGGGGCTGCTGCCCACCGGCATGCAGCCGGTGCCCATCTCACTGGCCATCACCCGCGAGCTGGACCTCAAGGGCTCCTTCCGCTTTAACGACGAAATCGATGAGGTCATCGCGGCGCTGGCCGACGGGTCACTGCACATCGGCCCGGTCATCACGCACGAGTTCCCGCTCGCCGACGCCCTGCACGCGTTCGAGGTGGCCAAGGACTCCACCAGCTCCGGCAAGGTCCTGCTGAGCTTCGGCGATGGGGAGGTCCAATGAGCGGGCAGCTACCTCCGCTGGTGGTGATGGGCGTCTCCGGCTGCGGGAAGTCCACCGTCGGCGCCCTCCTGGGGCAGCGACGGGGCATGCCGTTCTTGGACGGGGATGATTTCCATCCAGCAACGAACAAGCAAAAGATGGCCGCCGGGGTTCCACTGACGGACACGGACCGGGAGCCGTGGTTGGCCCGGTTGGGGGAGTTGCTTGCAGGGAAGGACGACGGCGGGGCCGGAGTCCCACCGATTGTTGCCTGTTCCGCGCTGAAGCGCCGGTATCGGGACCTCCTGCGCAGCTATGCACCGGAAGTTGTCTTCGTCCACCTCACCGGCACTGCGGCAACAATCGGCGCCCGGATGGACGCGCGCTCCCACGAATTCATGCCGCGCGCACTGCTGGAGTCCCAGTTCGCCGCCCTTGAGGACCTGGAATCGGACGAAGCTCACGTGCTGGGCGACATCACGCAGCCGCTGGACCTCCTGGTGGAGTCGCTGGAGCTGAAGTTAAAGCCGGCGGATGCGGTTGGGCCGGAGGTAACGCTTCCGATAGCTTCCCTCCCCGGCTCAAGCCCAAATTCGCGACGCGGGACAAGCTACCTCTCCCGGGACCGCACAAGCTGACTCGAACAATTCCCAGCCGATAATCAGTTCGAGCGGCTTCGGTTGGTCAATGGCGAAGTCACCAAACCCCTGAGTGCTTCGGCAGGAATGCAAAAGGCCGAGCCGCTCTCGTTGCCTGTAGGCCCCCCGATTATGAAGATTTCGCCAAGGCCGCTTAGTCCGTCGACGAAGCGTTCGCCGCCTGCCCGACGGCGGGGGACTCACTCCGCGGTGGCGACGCCGAGGTCCGCGGCGTGGCGGCTGATGGTGCGGGCCAGGTCGATGTCGCGGCTGGTGATCCCGCCGGCATCGTGGCTTGAGAGGGTGACGCGGACCTCGGGGTAGGTGAGCGTGAGGTCGGGGTGGTGGTTGGCCGCCTCGGCGGAGGCGCCGATGCGGTTCACGAGTTCCAGCCCGGTGGAGAACTTCCGGGTCCTGAAGGTGGCGGTGAGGGTCTCGCCGGTCAGGTTCCAGCCGGTGAGCCCGGCTTGGGCGATCTCGGCGGGGGACAGCTTCCGTTGTGGATCAGTCATGGTGTCATCATGGCTCCGGATCCTCGCCGTGGGCTACCCCTGGGAGGCGCCACGCCTTTGCAGCCGTGCCCGATTTATGGACTCCAGGACATTAAATGTCGTTCCTAGTGGGCCACGCGTGAAGGTCCCGCCGCTGCCCCGAACCATCCAGCGGCGGGAGTTCAACCGAGCCGCCGCTCCCGCCCTGAACCAAAGGAACCCTTCCTTGGCTGGGCCTGCTGCACCTGAAAAGCTGCTTATGCGGGGATGCTATTAAGAGAGACGTGCAACACTTCGGCGGGGGCGCCGTGCAGCGCCGTCGGAGAACAGCTCCGGTGTGGCTTCCTGGATCCGCTGGACGTCCTCGAAGACCGCGCGGAGATGCAGGCGCAGGCTGCTGTCCGCACGGGAGAGGTTGTTGGCTTCGAGCGCGTCCACCACGGCGGTGTGCTGCTCGATGAGGGTGGACACGGGTCGGGTGTCCAACAGGCTCATTCGACGCGCCCGGTCCAGGTGTGCCTTGGCAGAGTTAACCGCGGTCCACGCGGACTCGTGCCCTGCCAGGCGCAGGAGTTCCCGGTGGAAGTCCTCGTCCAGCCGGAAGAATTCCTCCACGTCTCCGTGGGCATCCGCGTCGGATTGGGCCTGCAGGATGTCCCGCAGCCCGGTAATTCCCGCGGCGTCGACTGCCAGGTCCCGCAGCGAAGCGCATTCGATAGCCTCACGGACAAATTGGGCTTCGGAAACGCGCCCGAGGTCCACCAGCGAAACGAACGAGCCGATCTGGGGAAAGACCTGGACCAGGCCTTCTTCGCGGAGCAGGATCAGGCTCTCGCGGACGGGCGTCCGGCTGACGCCGAGTTCCTGAGCCAGCTCGTTCTCAGAGAGGGGCTCGCCAGGGGGCAGCTGCAGGGAAATGATCCGCCGCCGGAGCGTCTCAAGGGTTTGGTCGCGCACCGAAAGCCGGGGTGAGGCGCCTCTTTTGTCCGTTGCCATGCGTTCAGTCTAACTGGTTGACACACTAGAATGGTAGTGCTTGTATGGTAGTGAAATCGCGGTGCTGCCCGTCGCTTCCGCCCTGTCACGCGGAGGGCCGGGCAGACCACAGGGTTTCCGCTGAACCATCCCCTTCACCGCTCTCCCCTTCGACTGCATCACCTGCAAAGGAGCAACTGATGACCGAAAGCATTGCGCCGCCCACCCCCGGGCAGGCCGAGGCCCGAAGCACCCGCGACCTCGCCAAGGTTGCCGTCTCCGGCTGGCTCGGAACGGCCATGGAGTTCATGGACTTCCAGCTGTACTCCCTGGCGGCGGCCATCGTCTTCAACAAGATCTTCTTCCCGGACGTCAGCCCTGTCATCGGCCTGATCGCAGCCATGGCCACCTACGGCGTTGGCTATGTGGCCCGCCTATTCGGCGCAGTCTACTTCGGCCGCATGGGCGACAGGATCGGCCGCAAGAAGGTCCTGTACATCACGATCGCCCTGATGGGAGCCTCCACCACCTTGATCGGTGTCCTCCCCACGTACGCCATGGTGGGCATCTGGGCTCCCATCCTGCTGGTGGCCCTGCGCCTCATCCAGGGTTTTGGGGCCGGTGCGGAGATCGCCGGCGCCACCGTGATGCTCGCGGAGTTCGCGTCCGCGCGCCGCCGAGGCGTCATTTCCTCCCTGGTCTGCCTGGGCACCAACTCCGGCACGCTCGGTGCGTCCGCCCTGTGGGCCATCCTGGTCGCGTCCCTGTCGCAGGAGGACCTGCTGAGCTGGGGCTGGCGCATTCCCTTCCTGGCCAGCTTCGTGATCATGCTGTTCGCCATCTGGATCCGGCGCTCCATTAAGGAAAGCCCGGTCTTCGAACAGCGCGCCGACGTCGTCGACGGTGTTGCCCTCACCAAGGACAAGATCAAGACCGCCGCCAAGGCACCCGAACTCAAGGGCACCAGCACCATCGAGGCCGCCCTGCACCAGAAGAAGGGGAAGTCCTTCCTGATCGCCCTCGGCCTGCGCTTCGGGCAGGCCGGCAACTCCGGCCTGGTGCAGACCTTCCTGGTGGGCTACCTCGCCACTGTCCTGCTTGCGGACAAGACGGTGGGCACCAACGCGATCATGTACGGCTCCCTCCTGGGCTTCGTCACCATCCCCCTGATCGGGCTCCTCGGCGACCGGTTCGGCCGGCGCCCCCTGTATATCGCCCTCAGCGCCCTGACGGCCCTGTACGCCATCCCCATGATGCTGATGATTACCAGCGGCAACACAGCAATCATCACCATCGCCATGGTGATAGGCCTGAACCTCGGCGTGCTGAGCCTGTTCGCCATGGAGAGCGTCACGATGGCCGAGTTCTTCGGCGCCCGTACCCGCTTTACCCAGCTGGCCCTCGCCAAGGAAATCGGCGGAATCCTGGCCACCGCGATCGGCCCGCTGCTGGCGGCAACGCTGACAGCAGTCACCGGGCACTGGTGGCCGCTGGCCGCGATGGTCATTGGCTACTCGCTGATCACGCTCGTTTCGGCCGCCGTCGGCCCCGAGGTCCGCGGCCGCGACCTGGTCCGCCTCGAGGACGCTGTATGAAAGCCGTCGTAGTCCACGGCCCCAACGACCTGCGCATCGATGACCGGCCGGAACCGGTCGCCGGGCCAGGGGAAGTGGTGCTCGACGTCGAATGGGGCGGCATCTGCGGAAGTGACCTTTCGTACTGGCGCCACGGAGCGTCGGGGACGGCGGCGTTGAAGTCACCGCTGGTCCTGGGGCACGAGGTGGCGGGCCGGATCGTCCAGCTCGGCGCCGGCGTCGACCACCTCGAGGTGGGCCAGCCAGTTACGGTCCACCCGGCCGAACCCGTGGGAGACGGCATCCTGCCGGCGCGCCTGCAGGGCCGGACCAACCTGTACCCGCAGATCCGCTATTTCGGGTCGGCGGCGTTTGATCCGCACACGGATGGAGGCTTCAGCGAACGGAAGCTCGCCAAGGCATTCCAGGTCCGTCCCCTTCCTGACGGCGTGGACACCCTCCGCGGGGCGCTGGCGGAACCGCTCGCCGTCGCCATGCACGCGGTGGGCCGCGCGGGGAGCCTCAAAGGCCGTGACGTGCTGGTCAACGGTGCCGGACCCATCGGGTCGCTGGTCACTGCCGCGGCCAAGTTCGCGGGGGCCAGGACCGTGACCGCCACGGACATCAGCGACGCGTCCCTCCGGATAGCCAAGGCCATGGGCGCAGACGAGGTGCTCAACGTTTCGGACCACCCGCTGCCGGCCGACTTGGAGCTCGTCTTCGAGGCCACCGGAATCCCGGCAGTGCTCGGCGGCGTCCTGCGGGCCACGGCCCGCGGCGGCACCGTCGTCCAGGTGGGCAACCTGCCAGGCGCCCCGGCGGCCTCGGCGCTGGGGGACCTCGTCACCCGGGAGATCACCTGGATCGGCTCCTACCGGTTCGTCGAGGAGATCACCGACGCGCTGCTGGCCATGAAGGACGGGCTGGACGTCTCGCCCGTCATCACCCACAGGTTCGGCATCGACGACGCCGAACAAGCCATGCGGACCGCCGCGGATCCGGCCGCCGGCAGCAGCAAGGTCATGCTCCGCCTCTCCTGACCCAACCGACTGGCAGGAGATGCCGTTTTGAGCGTTCAAGACAGCATCTCCTGCGACCCACATTGAACATCCACCATTTGAAGGACTCCCAGTGAAGATCACCGACGCACGGGTAGTGGTTTCGTCACCCGGACGGAACTACGTCACGCTCGTAATTGAAACCGAGGACGGCATCACCGGCATCGGCTGCGCCACCCTGAACGGTCGCGAGCTGGCGGTCGCGTCGTACCTCTCCGAGCACCTCTGCCCGCTGCTGATCGGCCGCGACGCCCGCCGCATCGAGGACGCCTGGCAGTACTTCTACAAGGGCGCCTACTGGCGCCGCGGCCCGGTAACCATGACCGCTATAGCCGCCATCGACGTCGCGCTCTGGGACATTAAAGGCAAAACCGCCGGCATGCCCGTCTACGAACTCCTCGGCGGTGCTGCCCGTGAGGGCGTCATGGTCTACGGCCACGCCAGCGGCACAACACTGGATGACCTCAGCGCCGACTTCCAACACCACCTCGACCTCGGCTATAAGGCCATCCGCGCCCAGGCCGCGGTTCCGGGCCTGGACAAGACCTACGGCATCGCGCCGGTGGACGGGAAGCTCTACGAACCGGCCAGCAGCAACGTGCCACAGGAAGACACCTGGGAAACCACCGCATACCTGGACTTCGCGCCGAAGCTGATGGCCCACGTCCGCGAACAGTTCGGCTATGGCGTCCACGTCCTGCACGACGTCCACCACCGCCTCACGCCCATCGAAGCCGGCCGGCTGGGTGCCTCGCTGGAGCAGTACCGGCCGTTCTGGATCGAGGATCCGACCCCGGCCGAGGACCAGTCGGCATTCCGGCTGATCCGCCAGCACACCACCACCCCCGTCGCCGTGGGCGAGGTCTTCAACTCGATCTGGGACTGCCAGCAGCTCATCACCGAACGCCTCATCGACTACATCCGCACCTCCGTCTCGCACGCGGGCGGTATCACGCACCTGCGCCGCATCTTCTCGCTTGCGGACCTGTACGGCGTCCGCTCCGGCTCACACGGCGCCGGGGACCTGTCCCCGGTTTCCTTCGCCGCCGCCCTGCACGTCGACATGTCCATCCCCAACTTCGGCATCCAGGAATACATGGGCCACCGCGACCCCGCGGGCGAGGTCTTCAAGGCGTCCTACACGTTCAGCGACGGCTACATGCACCCCGGTGACGCGCCCGGCCTGGGCGTAAAGTTCGACGAGGAAGCAGCACTCCGTTTCCCGTTCGAGCCCAGATACCTGCCGGTGAACCGGCGCCTCGACGGATCGGTGCACGACTGGTGAACGCTGCAGCACACAACACCTTCGACGTAGTGGTGATGGGGGAGATCCTCGTCGAGGTCGCCACCGACCTGCCCTTCGGCCACGGCGTGCCGGCACAGCTGGGCATCTCGGGTGACGCCCTCAATGTCGCCGCAGCCGCCGCAGCAGCGGGTGCCCGCGTGGGCCTGCTGTCCGTGCTGACCGACGACGACCTCGGCCAGGCGATAGCCGCCCGGATCGGAGAGCTGGGCGTTTCCACGGCACTCCTGAAGTTCCGCCGCGGCCAGCAGGGCGTGTACCTGGTGCACAGCGACCCCGCAGGCGAACGCGAGTTCTCCTACGCCCGCACCGGAAGTGTGGGCTCCACACTGGGACCGGACGACGTCGACCCCGACGTTTTCGCCGCAGCCGGCGCCGTGGTGGCGGGCGGCATCGCCTGCGCCATTTCGACGACGGCCCGCGCCGCCGTCGTCACAGCCGCCTCCGTTGCCCAGCGCTTCGTCTACGATCCCAACTTCCGGCCCCGCCTCACCACGGTGGAAGATGCGACGGCGGCACTCACCGAGCTTGCCCCGCAGGCGTTCCTGGTGACGCCGTCCTTCCCCGGCGAGACAAGTGCGCTGCTGGGGGTTTCGTCCGCGGAAGAAGCAGCAGCCACGCTCCGGGGCCTGGGAACCGCCAACATCGCCGTCACCTGCGGGGCGAAGGGCGTCCAGCTCGAAACCGACGGGATATCCGCCTGGATTCCGGCAATCCCGGCCCCCTCGGTGGTGGACCAGACCGGCGCCGGAGACGCGTTCGTCGGCACGCTCACCGCGCGCCTGGTGCTCGGTGACGACTTCCGGACCGCGGCCCGTTTCGGTGCTGCCGCATCCTCCCTCGTTGTGGGCGGCAAGGGCGGCACCAGCCTGATCCCGACCTTCGAACAGACCCGGGCCCACGCCGGCGCAGCCGCTACCATCGAAGGAGCCATGTCATCGAACGCCTGACAGCACCCTCGCTGGCCGCCGCCGGCCGGGAGCCCGACCTGCAGCGGGACACGCTGAGTCCGGGCATCGTCCACCTGGGCCTGGGAGCCTTCGCCCGCGCCCACACTGCCGTCTTCACCGAGGACGCCATGCTGTCCACCGTCGATTACGGGTGGGGGATCGTAGGGGTCACCCAGCGCTCGGACACCGTGGCCCGGCAGCTGGCACCGCAGGACGGACTGTTCACCGTCTCCGAGCGAGGAGAAGGTGCCGGGGCAGCCCGCGTGGTCTCCAGCATTGTCGAAGCCATTTCCGGCCATGACAATCCCGGACTGGTGGTGGAGCGGATTGCCGCCCCTGCCACGAAGATCCTCACCCTCACCATCACGGAAAAGGGCTATCGGTTCGATCCCCAAACCAAGACCCTCGACCTGACGGATCCCGACGTCCAGGCAGACCTCGCCGGAAGGCCCCCGCGGACCGCCATCGGGCAGATCGCCCGCGGACTGCAGCAGCGCCTGCGCACCGGAGCTGGCCCCGTCACCGTCGTATCCTGCGACAACCTGCCCGGCAACGGCGAACTCACTGAAACCCTCGTCCGGGACTTCGCATCCGCCCTGCCGGCACCCGAAAGCGGGGAGCTGCGCGCCTGGCTTCAGGAAAACGTGACGTTCCCGTCCACCATGGTGGACCGGATGGTGCCCGCCACCACCGAAGCCGACCTCACCGCCGTCGAACGTGAACTTGGCCTCCGCGACGAAGCCGCCGTCGTGGCCGAACCCTTCAAACAGTGGGTCATCGAGGACAATTTCGCCGCCGGCCGGCCGCGTTGGGAAGACGCCGGCGCCCTGTTCACAGCTGACGTCGCCGCCTGGGAATCCGCCAAGCTGCGGCTGCTCAACGCCAGCCACTCGATGCTGGCCTACCTGGGACTCACCGCCGGCAGGGAGACCATCAGCGACGCCGTTGCGGTGCATGACTTCCGCGCTGCGTGCCGGCGCATGATGCTGGAGGAAGCCCTGCCCAGCATCAGCCTCCCGGCCGAACTGGACGGGGAGCGGTACTGCGAGGACGTCCTGCGCCGGTTCGCGAACCCTGCCCTGGGCCACACCACGGCGAAAGTGGGCAGCGACGGGTCACAGAAGATCGGACTGCGCCTGCTTCCCACCATCCAGGGAACGCTCGACGCCGGCCGCGAACCACGGTGGGCAGCCCTCGCCGTTGCCGCGTGGATGCACCACGTGGCCACCACGGCGGAACAGGACCTGAACGATCCGCTGGCGAAGGACCTGCAGGCCGCCCTTCCCGAAATTCGCACCGCAGAGACCGTGGTACCCGCTCTGCTGGGCTTCCGGTCCGTCTTTGACCCCGACCTGGCGCAGCACACGGGGCTCAGGGAACTGCTGCAGCACTGGTACCGCATCCTGGAAACTGACGGGCCGGCAGGCCTGGGAAATGAGCTCAACCATGGCTGACGCAACAGGCGTCCTGAACATCTCGCCGGTCATCCCGGTGGTCACCATCGATGACCCGCAGGACGCGGTGCCCCTGGCCCGCGCCCTGGTGGCCGGCGGCGTGAAAATCATCGAACTGACCCTCCGCACCGACACGGCACTGACCTCACTGAAGCTGATCGCAGAAGAGGTGCCGGACATCCTGGTCGGCGCCGGCACCATCCTCACGCCCGCGCAGGCCGATGCCGCAGTACAGGCCGGGGCGAAATTCCTGGTCAGCCCCGGCGTCACCCCGGCACTGCTCCGGCACATGCTGTCGCTGGACGTTCCGGTGCTGCCCGGCGTCGCCACCGTGGGCGAGGTGATGGCGGTCCTGGAACAGGGCCTGGACGCCATGAAGTTCTTCCCCGCCGGCCCGGCAGGCGGCCCGAACTATCTGGCGGCGATCGGTGCGCCCATCCCGCATGTGCAGTTCTGCCCCACCGGCGGCATCAGCGTGGCCACCGCCCCAGACTACCTCAAGCTGCCCAACGTGGCATGCGTGGGCGGCAGCTGGCTCACCCCGGCAGACGCCGTCGCGGCCAAGGACTGGGGCCGCGTCAGCAGCTTGGCCGCGGAGGTGGCCTGCAATCTATAACGTCTACTCTGACGGGCTGAAGAAAGAGCTGCCGCTTGCCCGACCGCGATAGGCGGCATCCGTGATTACCTAGCTCTATACCTCGCACTTGAGCGCCGACAATGAAGATTCCGTCATCTGCGGGTCTGTCGCTGGTCGTTGGACTGGGCGTCGTTCTGAAAGGGGACCAGCTGCGGGTTGATGGGCTGAAGTGCAACTCGGGTCCACGAGGCCCGAAACCGTCTGACCTAACGCTACTCGGGCCAAGTTCCAGCAGAATCAGTTCGTGTCGTTCTGAACGGCGGGACGATAACTGGGCATCATGTCGAGTTCCAGTGCGATATACGGTGCGGCGGTCTTTCCTGAAGGGTGATGCCGGGAATGCCTCCTTCCACCTGGCCTTCGCGTTGCAGGCCCACGGGGTGCCAGGTTGCGGCCGCTGTCTTGGGGGACGGAGCTGTACCGCAGCCCGCGCCTCTTATGCGGTGGTGGCTTGGAGTTGCGGGTAGAGGTCTTCGATCCCGGCACTGAGTCCGGCTTTGACATGCACTGATGCCTCGTCGGCGAGCACTTCGTAGTTGCCGGCTTCGAGGGCGTCGAAGACGCGGCTGGCCAGGACTGCAGGCGGGAGCTTGGGCTCGGTGGTGTGCGCGGCCATAGGGGTGTCGACCCACCCCACGTGCACGCCGAGGACGTGAACGCCGTCGGGGGCGAGCTCGAGCCGCAGAGCGTTGGTGGCTGACCAGAGAGCGGCTTTGGAGACGCTGTAGACGCCGGCCGTTGCATACCAGCTCAGTACCGAGTGGATGTTGACCATCGCCGTGCCTTCGTGCTCGCTGAGTATGGGAGCAAAGGCGCGGGCCAGGAGGAGTGGACCGAAGAAGTTGGTTTCCATGGTGGAGCGGATGTCTTCCTCGGGCAGGGTCAGCAGGCTGGCGCTGGCGGGGGAGGCACCGGCGTTGTTGATGAGCACTGTGACGTCGGGTGCTGCCTCCACCGCTGCCCTGATGGAGGCAGGGTCGGTTACGTCCAGGGTGAGGGGCACGATGCGGTCGTCGTCCCAGATGCGGGGATAGCGGGCGGTGGCGTAGACCTTGGCAGCGCCGCGCGTGAGGGCTTCGCGGACGAACTCTGTACCGATCCCGCCGTTTGCGCCGGTGACGAGGAGGACAGCTCCATTGAGGGAAGTCATGATTGATTGCCTTTTCGAGTGGGGTGCCCGGAATTTTGGGCAGCGGGGGAGTGGATATGCCAGTATTCCGCGGGGTTCTCGACGGGAGAAGCGCCCCGCATCGGGCTGTGATCGTCGGGTACCGGGAGGGAGGGGGTTGCCCGACTAGACGATGGCGGCCGGTGTTGCTTGTCAGGCGGGGAGGATGGCTGCTATCTGGTTTCGGATGTCCAGGATGAGGTCGTCTGTGGAGCGGGAAGCGTTGATTGAGGCCGCCATGGTGAGGAACATGATGGCCGAGACGATGTGGGCAAGAGTGGCCGCTGCGTCGGCGGTGGTGCGGCCGCCCCGTGCGAGCACGTCGGCGATGGACGCCTCGGTGCCGGCGGCGAGGGCAAGTGCCTCATGGTGGTGGGGCTCGTTGGGATCACCGAATACCATTTCCCGCAGGTAGGTGCGTCCGTTGTCGATCTGGGTCCGGTTGCATTCCACTACGGGCCGGACGATGGCCATGACGGCATCGAGCGGTGCGGTGGTTTCCGCTGCGCCGGCCGTGCCCTTGGCGAGGGCGTCGGCGTAGGCCGAGTTTTGCACGAGCAACAGCAGTTCACCTTTGCTCTTGGCATAGAGGAACAGGGTGCCCGTGCCAATGTCGGCCTTTTCCGCAATCTGCTGGGTGGTGACGTCGTCAATGCCATGTTCGGCAAAGAGTTCCCGGGCAGCCTCAGTGATCCGGTCAAGCTTGGCCTGCTTGTTCCGTTCCCGCCGGGAGACGGGCTGGGGCGCAAGATGCATGGCGGGGTGTCCTCCGGAAGGGTCATGGTCATGGACTGATTCGAGTCTAGCCAACGGGGGGTCAGCGTTGGAGGAACTCGATGGCAAGGGGAACGAACTGATGATGGAATTGGAAGATGCCGCCGTGGCCGGAATCCGGATAAATGACCAGTTCCGAGCCAGCGATGCGCCGGTGAAGGACCTCTGACAGGACCGAGGGGACCATGCGGTCATTGTCGCCGTTAGCGATCAGCGTGTGATGGCTGATCGTGGACAGGTCGGCCGGCTCGGCGCGGCCCCAGTTCCTGATTGCTTTTAGCTGGGCCTGGAACGCTTGGATCCGGACCGGCCGGTCACGCCCGTCCTTTCGCTCCTGCAGGCTTGCGATGAACGCTTTTGCCGCCCGCGTGCCCACAGCGTTTCTGTTGAAGAAAAGGAATTCCTTGGGGTCAGCCCGGACCAGGGTGGCCCGGAGTATGTCGAAGTACGTGACCCGCGCAACCTTGTCCATGCCTTTCCCGCCCCGGGGCCCCGTTCCGGCGAGGATGAGTTTCCGGACCAGTCCCGGGTGCTTGCCGATGAGGGCCTGCGCCACCATCCCACCAAGGGAGAAGGCGAAAATGTCCACCTGGGACAGGCCCAGGGCACGGATGAAAGTGACGGCATCGTCGGCCATTGCCTCGATGCTGTCCGGCGCCTTCCCGGTGGTGGCGCCGAGACCTCGATTATTGAAGGTGATGACGTGGTGTTCTTTGGCGATGGGGTCGATCACCCGCGGGTCCCAGTTGTCCAGGTTGCCGGCAAGGTGCAGGAAGAAGACCACGGGAACTCCGCCTCGTGGACCCAATTCACGGTATGTATAGGTAACGCCGCCGGCCGTGATGCTCTGCGTTTGTGCATCAGCATACGACACGGCCGCGCTGCCTTGAGCGGCGCTCACGCCCGGTCCCCGCGTTCGTGCTGCCGGGCCGCTTGGGCCGGGACGCCTTCGGTTGGGGGATTGACGACGACGGCCTTGCCGCGCATGCCTCCACGTCCCAGCGCCTGCAACGCATCGGGGAGCTGGGCGAACGGGGTGACGCGTCCGACGACGGGCCGCACCACGCCGTCGTCGACCAGCCTTGCGATTCGGGCCAGCTGATCGCCGCTGGCATACATGAAAAGGAATTCGTAGCGCACTCCCCGGCGGCGTGCGTGGCCGCGGATGCGCCGGCTCAGGCCGGCGATGGCGAGCCGGAGCACAGGGTTGAGGCCGCCTTCCCTTGCGAAGGCCGGGTCCGGCGGTCCTGCAATTCCGATTACCATGCCGCCCGGCCTGAGGATGCGGAGGGATTTTTCCAGGTTCCGGCCGCCGAGGCTGTCGAGGACCAGGTCGTAGCCGCTGAGGATCTCCTCGAAGTCCTGGTCCCGGTAATCGATGACGACATCGGCGCCGAGAGCGCGGACGAACTCCGCGTTCGCAGCGCTCGCCGTGGCAGCCACCGTGGCGCCGAGGTGCTTTGCCAGCTGGATGGCGATGGAACCAACACCGCCTGCGCCGGCGTGGATGAGGACCTTCTGGCCGGCTTGGACGTTGCCGCGTTCAACCAGGGCCTGCCACGCGGTCAAGGCCACCAGCGGAAGGGACCCCGCCTCGGCCATGGTGATGGACACCGGCTTGAGCGCAAGGTCTGCCTGGTTGACGGCAATGCGTTCGGCAAAAGTGCCGATCCGGTCCTTGCCCGGCCTGGCGAACACCTCGTCCCCCGGCCTGAAGGCGGTCACTTTTGTTCCGACCTCAAGCACTGTCCCCGCCATATCGTTTCCGAGCACAAGGGGCAGTGGGTAGGGGAGGATCTGCTTGAACTCGCCGAGCCGGATTTTTTCGTCGAGCTGGTTGAGTCCGGCTGCCTCCACCCGCACCAGGACATCGTGCTCACCGACCACCGGCTCCGGAACCTCGGCCAGGTGAAGTTCGGCCTTGTACTTGTTAACGACAAACGCCTTCATGGTGAGTCCTCCTCATAAGTGACTGTACTCAATTATGATTCCACTCGAGTTTCTTAGTCAAGGTGACGCTTGCCACGACTTTTCCTTGCCCGGCCGTGCTGCCCGTTCATGTGGCAGGCCGGAGATGGAGCATCATCAACATCGGCTCGATTGTAGGTCTCGCGGCCAATCCAGATCACGCTGTAGACGCCGCCTCCAAAGCTGGCATCCACGGCATGACCAGGGCGCTGCTGTGGACCTCGGGCCGGACAACATCAGGTGCAAGGCCATTGCACCAGGGTGGATTACCTCGGAAATGAGCGAAAACTACCTGCAGTTTCCAATCGGATCCCGCCGCCGGCAACACACTGCACCGGCTGCATCCCGCGGGCCGCTTGGGCGAGCCCAGAGACGTCGGCGAACTCGCAGTTTTCCTGGCCAGTCACCGCTCGGGCTTCCTGACCGGTGAAGTCATCACGCTCGACGGGGTGCGCGCGCACAGCCAAACTGCCGCTCCCTTTCTAAGCCGCACCGGCCCAACCACCGGTTTGACGTCCAAGCCCCTTCCCCGTAGGAACCTGCCCCTTCCACTCCTACGGCGCTTACCGTGCCGTGGCCGGTGATGAAATGAAGCAGTTTGCTGAAGCCGGCGGTTGTTGCTGCGACCGTTGGTGAGAGTTGTGTTGGCCGTATTCGGTGACACCGGCGACGTGGTGTGCATCGGCGTGGGTAGCAAGGCCGATAATGACTTTGGGTAGTTCCTCGACCAAAGGGCGACGGCCCTGCTCTTCCTGGTGGTTGTGTGTTGCACGTTGGCCATGCTGATCGAGTACAAGTTGGGGTCCGGCGGTGGTGATACGGGCCGCTAGACTCTCTTCATGCGCAGTACGTCGGCACGAGGCCCCGACGCTGCTGGGAGGGAGCGCGTACTTATCCTGTCAGCGGGGGTAGGAGCGGGGCACAACAGCGCCGCGGCGGCGGTGCAGCAGGCGTGTGCCGCGCGAGCCGACGTCGACGAGGTGCAGGTGCTGGACGTGCTGCAGGTGAGCAGCGTGCTCTACCGCACACTGCTGGGAAAGGGTTACTTCGTCCTGGTCGAGGACTTGCCCTGGCTGGTCGAGTGGGGCTACGACATCAACGACCGTCCGTTCCGGCGGCGGGGCCCGGTAGACCCCTGGACACGGGTGAACGCTCTTCCGGTGATCGGTGCGATCCAGCGATTCCGGCCGACCGCGATCGTCTGCACGCACTTCCTGCCAGCCCAACTGCTGGCGTCACTGCTCCTTCGCGGCGTGATTGACGCGAGGACCGCCGTCGTTACAACGGATTACGACTTCCAGGGCCTATGGCTGACGGGCGCGTTCCACGCGCTCTTCCTGGCCAGGGAGGAAGGGAGGGTGGAACTGATGGCGCTTGGTTTGCCCCCCGACCGCGTCGCGGCCACGGGAATCCCTATCGCTACCCAGCCGAAGGAAGCGCCTGCGCGCGGTGCAAACGAGCCCCCGATGCTGCTGATCTCGGCGGGTGCGACTGGCGGCGACTACGCCGTCTCGGTCGTGCGGCAGACGTTGCACATGCGCTCGTCCTTCACGGCCACGGTCATGTGCGGACGGAACAATGCGCTGCGGCAGCGTATCGAGCAGCTGGTGGCGCCCGCTGGCGACCGCTACCGCGTGCTTGGCTTCACGGCGGAGATGCCGCAGCTGCTGCGCCGCGCCGACCTGTTTGTGGGCAAGCCGGGCGGCTTGTCGGCGTCGGAGTGCATGGCTGCAGGACTGCCCATGGTGCTTGTGAACACCATCCCAGGGCAGGAGGTTCGCAACGGCGACTACCTGATGGAACAGGGGGCGGCGGTCCGGTGCAACTCTCCCGCAACGATCGGTTGGAAGATCGACGAGCTGCTGCGGGAGCCCGGTCGCCTGGAGCGGATGCAGGCGGCGGCGCGGAGAACGGGCCGGCCTAACGCTGCAGCGGACGTGCTGACCGGACTGCTGGACGGGCCGTCCCGCCCCCTGGTGGTGACACGCGCAGCGCAGAAAACGATACTCGCCGAGAGCGAGCGGCGCGTTGTTGCGACGGATCTGACGGGACCCTCCTCGTTGGTCCGCGTGGTCGACTTGGCCGGGGCCAGCACAGTCGCGCTGCTGCGAGCCGAGGAGCTGGGAGATCTGCAGAAGCGGTATGCCACCCCGGACGGGGGTCTGGTACTGCGGCGCGGCGACGCGCCCATGTCGCCCAGGGGAGAGGAGCGGCGGCTGCTCCGCGCCATTCTTCGGGGGGACGACGAGCTGCCCGTCCGTGTCGAGGGGCCCTCGCCACTCGACACGGACACGACCCTCAAGGACTGAAGTGCTGCAGTCACCGGAGGATGCCGTCACCGGAGGAGTTATGAAGGACAGTGCGCCCGTCAGGCCGTGCAGGCAGCTATCGGCCATGTGCCCCCCCGATGTCGAGCTTGAAGACCTCGCCGGCCGCGTCCGGCTGCGACGGGATCCAGAGCTCGACGCGCTCGACTTTCTCCACCTCGTTGGATGACCAGTGCGGTCCACCATTCCGAGAATGCCTTCTCGCCGGCACGCCGGGCGCGAGGAGTTGTGCGCCGCGTCCCGGTCTGGGCATGGCGGCTCCTCTTGCGCTCGGTGAGCTCACGTGAGCGGACGAGGTTTAGCAGCGAACCCATCACGGAAGTGGACTACGTCCACGACATAAAGTACCTGGGCGACGATGTGCGGGCGCACGACCCGCACGTGCTCACCCCTGCTGCTCCGGCTGTTGACAGCCCTGAGGGGAGAGTCGGGAACCAAAAGTCCTTTCCTGTATACGTCTATGTCCAAGGCGGAGGCTGGACGTCCGGGGACATGTCAGCGCTGCCCTAGTACTGCGCGAACCACCTCCCAAAGCGGCACTTCCAAGGGGTAAGGTGTGCGCTATCCGACAAAGGAGTCACGATGAGCTACAAATATCGAACTGTCCGGGTTCGCGGTACCGAGTTGGTTGGAACAATCGCCAGGAAGCACGGGAGTGCGGCTGAAATCTACGAAACGTCCAAAGATCTGAGCACATCAGTAGTTCCGGTGTTCTTCGAGGCAACGGGCGAGATCCGTTTCTTCGACCGGTCAGTGCTGGAGGACGTTGCGGCACCAGCCACGTAACCCCGCCGAGGCATACCGGGGCAGCCACGCCGGCCTGGCTTGGCGGACCCGTTTCAGGGGTCAACGGGGGTGTGGACAATGTCCACACTTTCGCCGTCGAATCAGGTCGCACATCGGTCGGACTGCTTCGGATTCCGCATGTTTCCGCGGGTCCTCAGCGTTTGTAGCGCTCGGAAGGTAGTTTAGAGAGTCCCACCTCGGGCACAGTGTTTTCGCACGTCAGAGCCTTCTTGGCATGAGTAGTGTTGACAAAGATTGACATTTTCCCGCTTTAGGTGCGCGCCAGTCATTGATAAGTAGCATCAGGCCGCCCCGTGTAGAGCTGCATGCTGCCGCCGACTCCGCAACGTGCCGTAGCTTTTTGGCTGCCGGTCCGATGTGTGGTGTCTGACTAGGGCTCTTCTGGAGGCCTAGAGGTTGCCGGTACAAGCGTGGTGTTGCGACGCGCTTTCAGGCACCTCATGCGCAGACCCCCGTTGCGTTTGAGGTGCGTTCGGTTCCGGGTGCACTGGAGCTTCGCGTCGACGACACGCAGAAGACTGGCAAGGAGAATGATGCGCGTTGAGACCGCGCCCCAAGAGTCTCGAAACCGCGGGAATTAGTACGCTCGGGCGCGAGGCGCGGCAAGTCTTTCGCAACTTTGTTTGTTCGGCACTTGCGCTTCCGCGGGGTGCTGGGTTTCAACGTTTTTGCCAAGAGGTGTCTCTGTGCGGCGGCATCGCAGCCTAGTGTGCCCCTCGCTCAAGATCCGATAGTTCAGATTCCAGTTGCTGGGTCAGGGTCCGAAGGCGCTGGATGTGCTCTTGGGAGACGCGTGCGGGTTGGGTTGTGACTTGTGCGTCGACGTCGAAGACGGTGTTGGGGCTGTGCCAGACGTTGAACCACTCGAGGCCATGGCCGAGAGCGTCGCGGGTAACTCCTTGAAGTAGTAGCAGTGGTTCGCGCGTGTTGATGTTGAGCTTCCCGGCCAGGTCGGCGTCCGATGAGACTGCCTGTACTTGGCGTGGTCCGCCGGCGGGGTGGTAGCCGTGGTCGCGCATCAGGTTCAGGAGTGATGCGTTTTCCAGCAGTTCGGCGGTGAAGTGCGGGAAGAAGTCGCGAGGGACCCAGGTGCGCATGAAGGCTACGGGAAGGTCGTCGAGGTAGCGAATGCGCTCGATCTTCCAGGTGTTCGTGGTGTTGAGAGCCTCGACGCCGGCCCTGGGTGGCTCGGAGGGTTCCACGGTGAGGACGTGGGTGCGCAGGCGCTGGCCGTGTGCTGCGGCTTGTTCGTCCAGACCGCCCGCGCGCTGGACGTGACGGCGGAGGACTGGTGTTGCGGCTACTACGCTGCCGCGGCCGCGCTGGCGGCGAATCAGGCCCAGGTCGGCGAGGCCGGACAACGCCTGGCGGACGACGCTGCGGGAGACGCCGAACTGCCTCGTCAGCTCATCCTCGGTAGGGAGTGAAGAGCCTGGGGAGAGTCGCATGTCGACGATTTGCCGGTGGAGGATGTCCCGGATTTGGGCGTGGAGAGGACCTCCGTCTTCCCGGTTCAGAGGGCTGGTGCGTCCGGCCTGCTCTGCCGCTGTTTCTGTTGGTTCCAAGCTCACGTTGACTCCTCTGCGCTGTTCAAATCCTAGCCCCCACATCGCTGCTCCCGGGGGTGTAGTGATGTGGGCGGCCTTGACGTGACCTATGCCACCCATTATTGTACGTATCAAAGGTACGTACAACTTTGTTTCCCGGATCACAGATGATGCCGTGAACGCGAAGTCCCGAGTCACCTGCTTGAGCCCGCAGCGGCGCGTGAGCGAAGTGAAAGTACCTGCAGGTGACAGTCGGATACGTAAGTTTCAACCCCCACATTGGAGAGTTCCATGCGCGATTCGCGCTCGGTGCGTTGCACCTACTACCTAGAATCTGAAATTGACCCGGAAAAGGCCGCCGCCATCATGGCTGGCGAACAGTCCAGCGGCACCTTCCTGCCGGTACCGGGCGAATCCGCCCGGATCCGGGAGCGGCACGCGGCCCGCATCTCGGATGTCCAGGAACTCGGGTTTTGCCGCCCCTCCCTGCCATCACGGGCGAACCCGGAAAAGGTCCGTGCAGCGTTGGTCACCGTTGACTTCCCGATGGAGAACGTCGGCACCGACCTGGCGACGCTGCAGACAGCCATCGCAGGAAATCTCTTCGAACTCGGCGATCTTTACGCCTGCCGCCTTCAGGACATCCAGTTGCCGGAGGACTTCATCGCCGCCCACCCGGGGCCGGCGTTCGGTATCGCGGGGACCCGCAAACTCATCAGCGACGTCCAGGGCGTCATGGTCGGCACCATCGTCAAGCCCAACGTCGGGCTTTCCGAAGAGGAATTCCGGCTGGTGGTCCGCGACCTCGCGATGGCGTCCATCGACCTGATCAAGGACGATGAACTCATGACTGACCCGGCCTATTTGCCGCTGGAACGCAGGGTCGCCGTCGCCACCGAAGAAATCCGGGCCGCTGAGCAGGTCACCGGCCACTCGACCATGTACGCCTTCAACATCACCGGTGACCTCGCAGGCCTGCAAAAGCGCCACGACCTGGTCGTCGAAGCCGGCGGCCGCTGCGTGATGCTGAACATTCCCGTGATGGGGCTTCCGGCCCTGGCGATGCTGCGCAGCTTCGCAGAGGTTCCCATCCACGGCCACCGGGCCGGTCTCGCTGCCTCGATGAGGTCCAAGGCCCTGGGCATGGATTACCGGGTCTGGCAGCAGATGGCCCGCCTGGCCGGCGCAGACCACCTGCACGCCAGCGGGCTGGGCAGCAAGTTCTACGAACTCGACGAAGAAGTCGCCTCTAACATCCGCAGCCTGCTCGCACCTCTCGGACAATCCATCGCACCGCTTCCCGTGCTGTCGTCCGGGCAGAACGTCACCACCCCGGGCCCCACTTTCGAGGCTGTAGGCTCCGCCGACCTGATGATGCTCGCCGGAGGCGGAGTCGCCGCCCACCCGGACGGACCAGGAGCCGGAGTGCGCAGCCTCCGACAGGCCTGGGAAGCAGCTGTCGACGGAGTGCCCCTGCAGAGCGCAGCGGACACGCTCGCCCACACCGGGGACGATGCTCTCCTGCACGCAGTCCAGACATTCGCGAAAGGTGCCTGACATGCCCGCTTTCGGTTTCGTCGCCGACGACCTCACCGGAGCCGCCGACGTCCTTGCCCAAGCCCACCGCTACGGACTGGAAGCCGCCCTGGTCATCGGAGACGCCCCGCTGCCCACGGACACCGACGTCGTCGGGTTCGCCGGCCCGGCCCGTTCCCTGTCCGGCACCGCCTTCGACAATCTGGTCATACGGGACCTTGCAGGCATCGCCTCACTGAACCTGGAGGTGCTGCTCTACAAGGTCTGCTCCACCTTCGACAGCTCCACCACCATTGGGAGCATCGGCCGCGGTATCCAGCTGCTCCACGAGCAGTTCCCGCTGCACGGACCCATCCCGGTCGTCCCGGCCCAACCCGCTTTCGGCCGATACACCGCCTTCAGCAACCACTACGCAACCTACGCCGGCCAGATCTACCGGCTGGACCGCCACCCGGTCATGTCCCGCCACCCTTCAACGCCCATGTCCGAAGCGGACCTGCGCGAAGTCCTGGCCGAACAGCTCGGCGAGGACCAGGTACCGGGGGCCATCCATCTGCCGGCTTATGACGACGGAACCTTCAAGGACGCTTGGGCGGACCGGAGGGGGGAACTCGGGGCGCAGGCGTTCGTGGTCGACGCCGTCGACGAGCACCACATGGACGCCGTGGCAGAGGCACTCACCCGGGAAGAACACGGTCACGGTCCCTCGATCGTGGTCGGATCCGGCGGCATCATGGCCGCTCTGGCCAGGTCCATCTCGGACCAGGCCGCACGCACCCCCGGCCCACAGAAGCCGTTCGGGCCGGTGCTGGCCGTCAGCGCCTCGGCCTCCAGCACCACAGCGGAGCAGATCAACGACGCAACCTCTAATGGCTGGGAGGACGTCCCGGTGCCCGCCGAGCTGCTGCAGCGCGACGACTCCGCACTGATCGCCGCCCTCGATGAGCGCGTTTCAGCCGCGCTCCGGGCAGGACGCAATGTCGTCGTTCACACCACCCGCGGCGCGGCAGACCCCCGCTACGGCGCGAGCACACCAGTGGACGCCGGTTACGTCGGCACGTTGATTGGCGGCATTGCTGCCCGCATGGCCGATGCCGGGCTCACCCGGGACATCGCCGTCTGTGGCGGCGATACCTCCAGCCACGCACTTATCGCCATGGGCGTAAGGCAGCTCCGGGTATCGGACCAGTTCGTCACCGCCGGCCCCATCCTCCGCGCCGATGGCGCTTCCGCCGTCGGCGGATGCCGGCTGCTGCTCAAAGGCGGACAGGTCGGACCCACCAACATCCTGCGCCGCTTCGCCGGCCAGCTCCCCGCCTAACACTCCACACAATTTCCTCCACGCATCAAGAACCAACGAAAGGCGGCCCCCATGCGGGCAGTAGTCAAGAACGCAGCCGAACGAGGCGTCACATACGTCACCGACGCCGGCGACCCCAAGGCAACGGAAGGTTCCGTCGTCATCGAAGTCGGCGCAGCCTCCTTGTGCGGGACCGACCGTGAACTCTACGAATGGACCCCCTCCGCCCAGGCCTTCAACCTCAACCTCCCGGTCACCCTCGGCCATGAAGGCGCAGGAACCATCGTCGAGGTCGGCCCCGGGGTCACCGGCCTGAACGTCGGCGACCAGGTCGCCCTTGAAAGCCACCTGACCTGCGGCCAGTGCTTTCCCTGCCGCACCGGTGACGCCCACACCTGCGAACGAACCGGCATCCTCGGAATGCACATCGACGGCGTCTTCGCAGAATACGCCGCCGTCCCCCAAGACATCTGCGTCAAGCTCCCCACCGGCCTGTCCCTGGAATCCGGGGCACTGCTCGAAGCCGCCGGCGTGGCCGTCCATGCCATCCAGCGCGCCAACTACTCGGTCGCAGGCCGGGCAGTTCTCGTCAGCGGCGCAGGCCCCGTCGGGCTCGTCGTCGTGAACCTGGCACTGCTCATGGGCGCCTCCCATGTCATCGCCGTCGACCCCAACCCCTACCGCCGCGCCCAAGCCGAAAAGCTCGGCGCGACCGCCCTGCACCCCAACGACGGCATCGTCGAACGCTGCCGCGAACTCACCGGCCGCCGCGGCGGATTCGACGTCGCCTTCGAATGCTCGGGAGCCCCGGGCACCCTGACCACACTCTTCGAAGCCGTCCGCCGCGAAGCGACCGTCATTACCGTCGGACACCCCAGCCGCCCCGCCGAGGTCGACATCGCCGCCTACATCAATAAAAAGGGCATCACCCTGCGCGGCATCTTCGGCCGCAGGCTCTGGGAAACCTGGGAACAGAGCCTGCTGCTGCTGGATTCCGGAAAGCTCGAGCTCGACTGGCTCATCACCCACCGCAAGAAGCTCAGCGAGATCGACGACGCCGTGGAACTGCTCACCGGCGACGCCTGCAAAGTCCTGCTTATCCCTGGCCTCGGCTAACCCCACAAGCAACGGAACTGGCGGGCCGAACCGCAGTTCCCAACCACTCAGCTATTCAATAGGAGAAATCAATGTCGATTCCCATCAAGAAAGCTCTGGATAAGGTCCCCGGTGGCATGATGCTGGTGCCCCTGGGCATCGGTGCCGTCATCCACACGCTGGCCCCGGACGCAGGCAAGTTCTTCGGATCCTTCACAGGAGCCTTCTTCACCGGCCTGGCGCCGCTGCTGGCCGTGTTCTTCGTCTGCCTCGGCGCGACACTCGAGGTCAAATCAACGCCCTACATCCTGAAAAAGGGCGGTGTGCTCCTCGGCTCCAAAATTCTCTTCGCGATCCTCATCGGCGTGATCGCTGGCCGCTTCCTTGGCGAGGCCCCCATCGACTCCGGAATCCTCGCCGGCCTGTCCACCCTCGCATTGGTTGCCGCCCTGAACGACACCAACGGCGGCCTCTACATCTCCCTCATGGGCCAGTTCGGCCGCAAACGCGACGCCGGCGCCTACTCCATCCTGTCGCTCGAATCAGGCCCCTTCCTGACCATGGTCACCCTCGGCATCGCCGGACTCTCAGCCTTCCCCTGGCAAGCACTCGTCGGCGCCATTCTCCCGCTGGCACTCGGCATGCTCCTCGGAAACCTCGATAAAAACATGCGGCGCCTCCTGGCCCCCCTGGTGCCGGCGATGGTGCCGTTCCTGGGCCTGGCCCTGGGCCTGACCATCAACCTCAACGCCGTCGTTGAAGCAGGCCTGCTCGGCATCGCACTCGGCCTGTTCGTGGTCTTCGTCGGGGGAGCAGTGCTGCTCCTCGCCGACAAACTCACTGGCGGCGACGGCATAGCCGGCCTCGCCGCAGCAACCACAGCCGGCAACGCAGCCCTCGTCCCCGCCATCATCGCCACAGCGAACCCCGTCTACGCCCCGGCCGCCGACCACGCCACCGTCCTCGTGGCAGCATCGGTCGTTGTCTCGGCTGTGCTCTGCCCCATCGTGACCTCAGCATGGGCAAAGCGGCTTCAGAAAAAGGCCCGTCTCCAGGACAGCGAAGACAACGCCGCGGAGCAGGAGGCGCCAGCACCCAAGCGTGTAGGTAGTACCCCAGAACTGACCTAGCAGTACTAAAGGAAATGGGCGGGGCGTGCACAATGCACGCCCCGCTTCCTTATATCCACGTTTGTCAGCAATGCCGGCCAGTCAAGGCGGCAGCCAGGACGCAAACCGTCCCTACTGAAGCTGAGTGCCACGCGGAAGACCAGTATGAAAGGAACAACAATGACTGCTGAAGCACAAATGGCCGGCCCCCCTACGGTCACAGTTGGAGCGCGTCCCTTGAGCTATCACAACTGGGTCCACCTAAACCCCGGTGACCGAGTGACTGTGAAACGACGCGGATTCGAGGCCGAACAAGGCACGGTGGACGAAATCAGCGAAGATGCCAGCTACTTCTGGGTCTGGATTGACGGCCAAAGCCGAATCCTGATTTTCCACGGCGACGGATCGGCCATTCACAAGATCCTTCGCTAGCCTCTCAGCCAGCGTTCGCTACCAAAGACGGTCTCAAAACCCTTGGAAATGAGATGTCTCAATACCGCGGAGCGACGTCTGACACGCACCGTCGCTTATTTTCTACGTAATCTTGCGCACGCGATGGCAAGGCGATTCTCCTAACTATGTCCCATAACTTCGTAACAGGAATGTGGCACTCATCCTTGGTTATGAGACAGGCGAGCGGGCGTCGGCTCGAGGGGGACACCGCGTCCCTGCTCGGGTGAGTCTGATCCAATTAGCGAAGCGCGCACTCCAGTCATGGGCGCGTACCGCTTCGGTACCATGAAGCATGGCTATGAGTCTCCGTGTCCCGCGGTGAAAGCGGCCGCGTTGTTGGAGTCTGTCGAACGGTTCCATCCACTCATTGATGGCAACAAACCGACGGCGTGGACGCTCATGGTGCTGCTGGTGTGGATCAACGGTTACCTGCATGGCTTCACCACGGACGAAGCCTTCGACCTCGTCGTCGGAGTTGCGGCGGGAACCGTTGACTTGCTGAACTCTGCCGCCCAGATTCCGGGCATCTGGTAGTCCTCCAGCGCCCCCGAAAGGGGGTGTGGACAATGTCCACACTTTTCGTCTCGTACTGGGCCACACGACCTTCGGAATGGCTAGGATTCCGCATGGTTTCGCGGGTTCCCAGTGCTTTCGAGGGCTGCAAGACGGTTCGAGTCCCACCTCGGGCACAGTGTTTCCGCAGGTCAAGCGATTGATCGCGTGAGCGGTGTTGACAAAGCTTGACACTTCCGGCTTCCGCTGGTGTCCCTCAACCGGTCAGCACCAGGAACGGAGAAAAAGGAGCATTTATGCATAGGTGCCGACTTGGGCGTTCCCGAGGTGACTCATAGCGATTAACGGCGGCCCCTTTTCGACGCTATTTGTCGCCGTACCCGGGTGCATAGGTCAGGTCCCCTAGTGGGATTGCGTCCACGGTGTTGCGTGAACTACTACAGGCAGCCGAAGGGACACCATGGAAATGGGCGGTAAGTAAGGGACCATTCTGTACCTCCGTAGGCGCGACCCTACTGTGACTTGGGGTGTTGCTTTCTGAAATTCCGACGGTGAAGAACTGCGGCAATGACAAGTAAAGGAACGTGAATGGCGGGGAGGTTGTGCGCGAACCACCGTGGCAGATAGATGTCTGTAACGGATCCGGTCGGGTCGCCGAGCCGTCGGGCCAAGGGGGTCAGAGGGCAATGGAAGCCGTTGCCTACAAAGATGAGCGTTTCCCCAGTTACAACTGCAGCAGCAGTGGCGGCTCGCTTGTCGGTCTTCCCGCGGAACCCGGTATACAACAGATAGGCCATGCAGGTCTCAATACTGAACCAAGCAAGAGTGTGAAAGGCCTTAACTGCCTGAAGGGCCATCTGATTTCTTCCCATGCCGTCAACAAGAACACAGCCGTGGGCAGTTGCTTAGGGCATTCCGGCCCGAAGGCGTTGCCAGCAGCACGATGATCATGTTGGGCGCCAGCACCACTGATGACCAGCCTTATCCCGATTGGCTCAAAAGCCTTGTGACATGAGACGTTCCTAACACACGTTGAACGGATTGGGCCGCCGGAGGGGCTCTAAGTGGTGCCGTGGTGGTGGATGCCCGGAACAAGGACAGGTACGAGGGGAGCCGGGGACCCCGTGGACCCCCGGCCGGGACACATTCGCGGCGCAGTCAATGTCCCTTGCCGAGGCCATCTCGACCCGAACGGGCGCCTGGCCGGGAGCCAACGGCTGCGCGAGAATTTCAGTACCGCAGGAATTGAGTCAGCCGAAGGTCTGATCTCGTACTGCGGCTCGGGAGTAACTGCCTGTCATAACCTTCTGGT
>Ga0308158_10001249_pt1 | contig 28262 bp, 28 predicted proteins | sample PhyBR2_FD_201038 | JGI IMG/M metagenome (GOLD analysis project Ga0308158, IMG submission 201038) | Phyllosphere microbial communities from UC Gill Tract Community Farm, Albany, California, United States - DLSLB.R2 | ecosystem: Host-associated > Plants > Phyllosphere > Unclassified | place: USA... | reverse complement strand
ACTAGCTTCAATGCCTTTAATTCCTTTGTTTAATCCAATTTGCCCATTGTATAAAATATTGTATTTTGTACTTAAAGCATGTGAATTTCGAGCCAAAAAAGTATCATTTCTAGTAGAACAGGCTACCAAAACACACAAACACCCCAGAGGAATTGAATATTTAAATTTGTTGGTTTTCAATGATTCGCAGTTTTTATCATTAAACTTTTAAAAAGTTCATTTAGTGTAATGACTGGTAAAAATACGTTTCTTTTTGAAATATTTAAATTTAAACATCTATTCTTTTCTATGGATTCATTTTATGGTTTTAAATTACTGATTTTATAGTTTTTACAACACAATCAAACTAATTTATATTTTCTGATTGTTTTAAAATGTTCAATTGCTACTATAACTAAATAAATAGCCATGAAAAAGTAGAAACCCTTAAAAACCCATTCTAAAAAGTTTAAAAAAATATTTTTAAAAATATAATAACGATACAAATTACTTAGTTTGTTTAAACCTGAATAAATCAGGTAAAGATTAAAGGCCGTATAACCTACATTTGCTTGAAAAAATCGCCCACAAATTGTTTTTATTTTTAATTTCCAGATAAAAACCATACTTATTATATTAATTAAACAGACTAAAGAATATACCGAATAAAATAATAAATGTAAATTATAATAAACATATTCTTCAGGTTTTAACGTTGTAATGGTTGTCATTAAAACACTAAAAATAACAACCGCAAGTAAAGAGAATTTGTAATGATTTTTAGTGATCTTAGAAAATTTTTCTTTTACTATTCTTGGACCAATAACATTTCCCCAAAGAGAAGAAGTTTCTTCCAATGCCTTTTCCCATTTAATAATGTCTTTCGAAAGAGCAACATCAAAATCAAATTCCTGATTTTCTAATTTTTCTTCAATATCGGTGGCAATATGATCTATCAGTTCCAGTTTAATATCATCATAAACCACACCTTTATCCATTAAAGTTTGGTCAATAATTGCAATTTGTTCGTTGGTTAATTTCATAGCCCGAAAAATTAAAATTCTAATTTTGGATTCACTAAACTTTGCATATTTCTGATAAAATCTTCTAATTCCGAGAGTCGATTTACGGTTTCTTTTTCTCCAGATTCTGTGAGTTTATAATATTTTCGCATGCGGTTATCTACTTTTTCAATTTCCACATCAAGCAAGCCTTCAGCTTCCAGTTTATGCAAAGCAGGATAAAGTGCCCCTTCGGTAATATTCAATTCTCCTTGTGTGATTGCTTTTACTTTTTGGGTAATTTCATAACCGTACATCTTACCATTTTCTTCTAATAATTTCATGATAATGGTGTTCAAACTTCCTTTATATAATTGTGAATTTTTCATAATCGCTTTCATTTTGAATAACAAACATACATAAGTTTCTTATACATAACAAAATTATGTATGTAAAATTTCAATCTTTTGATTTTAAGAAGCTATTCCGTTTGCTATCTTTGTCAAAAATTATATCACATGCCAAATTTTCTTAAACTCATTATAAAAGAGGTTAAAAGAGAAACCGCAGCTGCCGTTTCGATTCTTTTTAATGTACCTGAAGAATTAAAAGACAACTATAAATTCATCGCGGGACAATACGTAAATATCCGATTAACATTAGACGGAAAAGAAATTCGTCGCGCTTATTCCATTTGTTCTTCACCTGAAAGTGGCGAATTGCGCATTGCTGTTAAAGCCGTAAAAGATGGTTTATTTTCTCAATTTGCCAATACCCAACTAAAAGCAGGAGATGTCCTTGAAGTAGGAAAACCGGAAGGAAAATTCATTCTTGAACCCGAAGCCAACAAACAAAAAAACTATGTGGCTTTTGTTTCGGGAAGCGGAATTACACCTGTTTTGTCCATCATAAAATCGGTTTTAAAAAGCGAGCCAAAAAGTTCTTTTGTATTGGTTTACGGAAATAAATCACCGGAACAAACTATTTTCCACCAGGAATTACACGATTTGCATTTACAATATGTAAACAGATTTTTTGTTCATTATGTATACAGTCAGGCTAAAGCTGATGAAGCTTTATTTGGCCGTATCGATAAATCAGTTGTGAATTATGTATTGAACAACAAACACGCTGCTGTAGAATTTGAAAAGTTCTATTTATGTGGTCCTGAAGCAATGATTGACAATGTTTCCAGCATTTTGAAGGAGAAAAACGTAAAAGAATCAGCTATCAAGTTTGAACTTTTCACTGCTTCGGTTCATGAACATGAAATCAAAGATTTAGGAGGGCATTCGAAAATTACCATCATGGTTGACGACGAAGAGACTTCTTTCGAAATGTCTCAAAAACAAACCATTCTCGAAGCCGCTTTAAAACAAGGAATTGATGCTCCTTATTCCTGTCAGGGAGGAATTTGCAGCAGCTGTCTTTGCCGCGTAACCGAAGGAAGCGCCGAAATGAAGAAAAACTCCATCCTAACCGATAAAGAAATTGCAGAAGGACTTATCCTGAGCTGTCAGGCTCATCCAACATCAGAGACTATCTATGTGGATTATGATGATGTATAGTTCCGATAGGGATAAATTCCAATACTAAAATTCCAAATTCCAATCCCGAAGCTTCGGGATTGAATTTTAACTAATTAACTAAAAGCTTCTCTGAAAAAGGGAAGCTTTTTTTTATTATCTTAGTAGCATAGCAATCTTTCTAAACTCAGAATCGATTTGTAGAGTCAAACCTAATTATTGTCAACCCGTTTAAACATTAAATATTATGACAATCAACAACCAAATCCACCCTCTTCATCTTTCTTTTATTTTACTATTTGTAATAACTGCACTTTTTTGTGCTTTTATCATCATTAAAATATTGAGAAATAAAAAAGTACCAAAATTACTTTCTGAAGAAAAATACCGTTCAACACTAATTGGAAAAATGTTAGAATTCTCCAACAAAGACATCAGCGTTTTTAACATTTGGCCTTATGTAAGCCAATTAAAATCAGCTAAAATTCTATCACACAAAATTAAAGAGCGTGAATTGATCTATAAAGTTTATAGAAATTTAACGGAAGATTTTGAACACATCTTATTAGCTACCGAAAAAGACAACAATTATGTTGTAATTGTTGTAGATAAAATCAAAAATAAAATAATGGGCTACCATCTTCTTAATCAGGATGGAGAATATGATTTAGTTGCTTAAATTTATTTGCATTTCGATATTCATAATGAAAACTTCTCTGAAAAGGGAAGTTTTTTTGTTTTAAGAAAGTTCTTATTTTATTTATATTAGCAGAAAATAGGGTAATTAAATTTATATTATAGTTCAGACCATACACTTTACTTTAAGTGGTTTTGGTTGATTTATACATATTACTTAGATAAAATTATGAGTGAAAAACAAGAAAAATTAAAGAAGGAACTCTCAAAATCTGCTATGCAATTTGTAACAAAAGAAAATGAATTGCTCCACTATTTAATGTATACTACTTACTTAGAATCTTTTGAGATATATATTGAAAAACATAATTTGATTAATGATGTATTCAAATTTTTAAAGAAAAATAAAAACGACTATGAAAAAAGCAAACAAAAATTAATCGAAATTAATAAGTCTGTCCAGAAAGTAAATGCTGAAATGGTTTATAAACTTTATTATCAAAATTTTGAAGAATTTATTTCAAACTTATTTTATTCAATATTCTTTATTTACCCAAAATTTATTAAAAAAGAAGGAGAATTAGTTTCCGTTGAATTTGAAACTCTTTATGAAAAAAGTTCAGTTGAAGATATTCGAAAAATTATTATTGAAAAAAAAGTCAAAGAAATTATCCAGAGTAATAATATCTCAAATACTTTGAGAAAATTTAAATCAATTTTTGGCATAGAATTACCAATAAAAGATGATGAAATAAAATTAATAATGTTCTTTTCATTAAATAGAAATATTATAACGCATAATAATGGAATTGTCAATTCAATATATTTAGCTGAAGTAAAAAGATTTAATTTGAAAAGTGATTTTAAATTAGGTGAAAGTGTATTACCCGTAATTGAAGAATTAACCAGACAGATTCAAAATACACTTCCTGATATCAGCACAAAAATTTTCCGTTTTTTAAATGAAAAAGTTTCTCAAATAGAAATATACTCCGAAAAACTTTAATAAACATTATTAGCAAAATATAAAAGCTCATTATTTTAAGTCTTTATATCATGAAATCCATTCGGGAAATTTTTAAAAACAATCCTTCTCTTCTTGATGAACCGGAAGTTATGCAACTTCTGAATTATTGCGAGGAATTGCAGGACGAAATCGTTGAATTTAAATTCCAAAAAACAGACAATAAAGAACTGGTCATGCTCGATATGCTTAAAGAAGTAATTAAAGGCTGTAACGCTGTCGAAAAAGAGCAAATGGAGCACGAACGTTATGATTATCCTGCACCCGATTATCAGGAAACCATTTCGAATCTAAAAAGCTATATTTTGGATCGTTGTCGGGACGAAAAGATTTGGCTTTAATCTATTATGATGAACAAAGCAACCTTATATGTTGCTCTGCTCTCGTTATGAGATTGCTTCGTTCCTCGCAATGACTATAAAAACGCATTCCACAAAAACATATTCTTTTGTCTTTTGTTTTCTTCTTTGTCATCACCATAACTGAACCACTCCTTTGTTTTTTCTTCTATCAATGTTTTGAGTCCTATGAAATCATAGGTTTTTTTGGCAGTGACAGGTTTTATGTCGGCTGCATTAACCAATGTTACATCAACTTTAGTAGCAATATAAGAAGTATATAATCTTGGTATTGTAAGTCCTAAAATCATACCCGGTAAACCGTTTATAGAACATGGCCCACCGGAAATAGTAATATCATCCGTATAAAAGGCAAATACATATACGTCATCCATTATTTTACCAACGGCTTTTCGGCAATTGTAACCCGCTATCTCTCTGTTTTCATTTGTAATTTTCCATTCAATTTTTGGAATACTGTCGGCTATAACAAAATTAGTACCTACTATTTGTTTTTGCATATTCATCATTCCAGTTGTAAAATCAAAATACCAGCTATTTTCTTCGTCTGCGTCTTTATAGTATTTTGGAATCCTTGTTTTTGGGCTCCATCTGTCAAATTTAAATAGGCTTTTATTGTCTGCAAAAGTATAGCTGAAATAAGAAATTTTAAGGTCAGACAGATTATCTTTCACCATCTCACTCCAACTATTATTAGTCATTGTTTTTTTCAGATTGGTACTTACCTCATATTCAATCACAGCCTTATCTACAAATTGCTGTGCTCTTATAGAAGTTGTAAAAATTAGAGCGCTAATAAATATATATATTGTTTTCATCGTTCGTAAGTTATGAGTTATAGATTTTGAAATTGCCACTACCCTTAATAAGTAATCTATTTTTTCGCCGTTTCACCACCGTTTTTAAAATTCCAGGTAAAACCTACCATCACATATCTTTTGAGCCTGTCGTTTTGTTCCTGACTAATAGTGTTTTCATAAACATTTCTTTGTATCCCTATATTTTGATTTAAAATATCACGTACTAGGATATAAGCTGTAAACTCATCTTTCTTGAAAGTACGCTGTAACCTTGCATTCCACAATTGATTGGTAAGATTGTCCTGAAAATCGATTGTTTTTTGTCTGGTATTTAAATTGTAATCTGTAGATAGTTTCCATTTTTCACCAAAATAAACTCCTATATCCAAATTCAGATTATTGGTGTTAAACGATTTGATTTCATCATTTTGAGTAGTACTATTTCGATTAAATGAAAATCTGTTACTTAAACTAAGATCGTATTTTTTCTCTTTAGATTTATACAAATAAACTCCAAATCCGGTGTTTAAGTTCTTCGAATTACCCAATTTATCATTAATACTTAGTATTGTTTTACTATAGTTAACAGATGGATTAAGATTAACATTTAAGTTGATTTTCTTTACTTTAAATCCATATCCAAAATAGAAATTTCCTGAGAAATTTCCATTGGTATTTATAGGCTTAGAAACAGTTTTAGCAGTTTCGGGATCTATAACTCTGCTGTAAGTAATTAAATTGCTTGTTGTGCTAAAAGAAAGACCTTGATAAATTTGGATTTCGGTCAACATATCATAACTATTCTGGTTTATCCTTATACTATTAGTAAAAGATTGTTTTAAATCCGGATTACCTAAAGTTTGATTAAAAAAGTCCTGATTGTTTCTTAAAGGTTGTAATTGTTCCAGAGAAGGCTGTCTTGTTGATCCCTGATAGTCCACACGCAAATTACTATTACTTTTATACTTATAGGTGAAATTTGCCGATGGGAAAAAGTTAGTATAATTTCGTTTGTATTCTTTATCTAAAGTTTCGTCTAACAAATCAAACGAAGTAAAACCAAAACCACTTCCAAAACTATAATTGATTTTTTTTGAATTGTAACTCAATTTGATATTGGGTCTTTGTGTCATCACTTTCTGCGTGAACTCATTCGACAATGAACTCACCAGCACATCATACTTGCCTGTAGCATCCGAATAATCATAGGTAAAATAGTTGTTTTTCCCCTTATCGTAAGTAATTTGATAGGCAAATTGTAATGCTAATTTCTTACCTAAAGGCTCTGAATACGTGAAATTTGAAGTGAAATTTTGATTAGCCCTATCGCCTATTTTATTTTGATTTACATCTACTTTAGAATCAAAATTACCATCTATGTAACTTTCATTAGAAGACCTTAAAAAGTTATTCGAATTGGTATTCAACATATTCCAACTGCTGCTTACAGAAAATGTACGACGCGCTTTAGCAAATTTATGTTTAAACAAAAGACCGGCATACAAGGATGATTTATCAGAATCTGTAGTATATGTTTTTTGTTGTTTATTTTTTAATATTCCGCCATTTCCGGTAGTTTTTCCATCTGTAAATTCATCACTTTCGGTATTATAAAAATTAGTTCTGGCGGTAAACTTTAATGAGTTTAACGAATCTAATTTTACATCATAAGTAGCACTGAGTTTAAAATTACTCCTGTTTACATTTGTTTCTGTGGATCTGTCTTCATTTAATTGAGTATCTCCCACCTGTGTTTGCGAAATCCTGCTATTTTTATTAGTGTAAATTTGCTTATTGAATTTTGGTGACACATTCAGGTTTTGCTTATCATTCCACTTATTACTGTACTGCAATCCTGCATTGGTGTTTTTGACAAATCCATTTTGAGTGTTAATATTAGGTTCTCCATCATTATTGCCGCCTACCCATTCATAACTTACATTCCCATCATCGTCCATGTTCATGCTTATATCATCCCTTCCTCCAAATTTCTCGCTGTCTTGCCAGCTCAGTCCATCCTGACCTGTATTTCCATTTAATAAAAATGCAGAAAGCTTTCTTTTTCCTTTAAAACTGCTAAACATCAGGTTGCTGTTGTATCTGGAATCAGCATCAGTAAACGGCTGATTGGCTCCATCAATTTTACCAAAATAACCTTTCTTCTTATCTTCTTTTAATTTCAGATTAATGGTTTTCTTAGAATTGCCATCATCTATTCCGGTAAACTCGGCCTGATCACTTTTTTTATTAAATACCTGAACTTCTTTTACTGCATCTGCACGTAAGTTTTTAACCGCCATACCCGGGTCATCTCCAAAGAATTCTTCGCCATCAACCAATACTTTTTGTACGGTCTCCCCCATGGCTTTTATAGTACCATTTTTGTCTACCTGAATACCTGGTAATTTCTTTAGTAATTCTTCTACATTGGCATTGGCATCCACTTTGAAATCACTTGCCCTGTAACTGGTGGTATCTCCTTTAATTCTAATTGAACCCGACTTTACAACTACTTCTCTTAAAAGTTCTATTTTACTTTTCAAGACAATAGTCCCTAATTTTTTTTCGCCTTCATTAACGGTTATTTCATCAACATAATCCGCATATTGATTATGAGAGGTCATCAGTATATAATTTCCCGGTTTAATATTTTTGAGATTAAATTTCCCTTCTTTGTCCGATCGGGTGAATCTGTATAAAATAGAATCTACAGGAGTTAACAAAGCAACAACCGAATTATGAACAGCTGTTTTGTCATTTCCATCGGTTAAAACACCCGAAATATTTGCTTTTTGAGAAAATGCTGAAAACGAAAATAGAAACAAAATTGTAATTAATCCGGTAATTCTTTGCATAAATAGTTTTATTTAATAGTAGTAAACTCTGATCTGTAAGTTCTAACTCACAAGCGAGCCAAAATAGTATTTTTTACACTTATAATTTAAAAGCTATTTGTTAAAATATTGATAAAGTTATTCTTTCAAAAAAATAACAGTTGAAAACCCTTGTAAAACCTGAGAATAAAACTTAATTAACTTGTTTACACTAACTTAAAATATTTACAATAGAATCAACCGGAATGGTACGCATGGCATCTTGATAGCCTGAAACTATTTTATTTCCATAAACCGAAGTGGGTAATAATGGATACTTTTCCCTATCGGAAACTAAAGAATTTTTCAATGGTTGATTGAATGGAGCAAAGCCAGCAAAAGGATGTGTCGCCCCCCAAAGTGTAATGACTTTTACACCTAACATAGCCGCAATATGAGCATTTCCGGAATCCATAGAAAGCATTACATCAAGATTACTGATGAGTTGTAATTCCTGCTGAAATTTAATCTTCCCAGCCATATTGATGACATTTTCAAATGGTTTTGAAAGCGATTCCAGGATTTCAATTTCTTTCTTGCCTCCGCCAAAAAGAAGAATTTTATATGACTTATTCTCTGCTAATTTCGAAATAACTTGCTCCATTAAATCCAAAGGATATACCTTAGAATCGTATTGGGCAAAGGGCGCAATCCCGATTAATTTTTGGTGATTTTCGCCAATTATTTCCAAAATTTCAGCACTTAAAATTGCTTTTTCAGGAAATTGTGGATTGGATAAATCAATAGGAAAACCAAGTTTTTGAAACACTTGTACGTGTCTTTCAAACATTGTTGGCAACTGTTTAAAAACCTTATTTTCGACAGTTGTTAATGCTTTTTTTTCGGCTCTTCCTTTATCAACTGAAGCTATTTTTTTTCCGCTCAGTGCAAAAAGTGTCCGAACAACTTTAGAACGCAATACATTGTGCAAATCGGCAAAAGCATCGATTTTTAATTGTTGCAAATCCTGAAACAACCGAATCAAACCAGGAAAGCCTTTATGGCGCTCTTTTTCGTCAAAAGCAAAAAAAGCAACATTGGGTATCGTTTCAAAAAAAGGTTTGAAAAACGGACGGGAAATCACCGTAATTTTAACTGTAGGATGCTGTTTTACCAAGGCGCGTAAAACAGGAACCGTCATGGCGACATCTCCCATAGCGGAAAGTCTCATGACGGCTATATGCTTAATTTTTGAAGTCAACTGACTTTCCAAATTATTTCTTCCCTTGGTACAAAACAGGATTCAATTCATCGTCATTGTACATTTTCATTTGCTTGTACACTTTCATGAATTTATCTCCATTTTCAATATCAGTCAACAAATCATCAATTGCTGTAGACAAATCCGTTCTTTGTTCTAAAAGTACATTTAATTTTTCCTGACATTTATCTCTGTGTTCCTGAGAAGCCTCTGCACGAGTAGCTTCTTCGGTCATGTGATAAATTTTCAATGCTAAAATAGACAAACGGTCAAATGCCCAAGCCGGACTTTCGGAGTTAATTTTTGCCTCTTCTTTTACAACTACTTTGCTGTATTTTTGAAGAAAATAACTATCGATGTATTCCACCATATCAGTACGTTCCTGATTAGAAGCATCAATTCTTCTTTTCAAAGTCAAAGCCGCCACAGGATCGATTTGTGGATCACGAATAATGTCTTCAAAATGCCATTGAACGGTGTCAATCCAGTTTTTTAAATACAATAAATGCTCAAACTGCTCCTTAGGATAAGGATTGTTGATTGGTTGGTCTACATTATCAAATTGATGATAATCTTTTATACTTTGCTCAAAAACGGAATAAGCTAATTTTGAAAACATATTTATCTTTTTATTTAGACAAAGATACTTTTTATACTTTTATAAAAAAATTACATTTCAACTTTCTATTTGTCATTATAACAAACCTTTATTCTCTTATGAAAATTCGTAATCTATCAGAAAAAAATAGCATCTTAAATCATTTTTTAGGAGAAATAAGAGATGTAAAAGTCCATAATGATTCAATGCGCTTTAGACGTAATATAGAACGTATTGGCGAAATTATGGCTTACGAATTGAGCAAGGAATTGGATTATGAAGCCATCGAAATTAAAACTCCGCTTGGAATCAAAAAAACAACACAAATAGCCGATTCTATTGTACTTTGTTCCATTTTAAGAGCGGGTTTAAGCATGCATTTAGGATTTTTAAATTATTTCGACCAGGCTGAAAACGGATTTATTTCAGCCTACAGATACCACCCAAATAACGACGATTATTTTGAAATTAAAGTCGAATACCAGGCCATAGCCGATATTAATAACAAATGTCTGTTATTAATAGATCCCATGCTTGCCACCGGACAATCTATAGTTGCCGTTTACAAAAGACTGATTGAAAGAGGAACGCCAAAAACCATTCATATAGCCGTGACAATCGCAGCTCCTGAAGGCATTGCTTATTTGGAAAAACATCTGCCTGACAACTGTCACTTATGGATTGGCGCTTTGGACGAAAAACTAAATGAGCACAGCTACATTGTTCCCGGCCTTGGTGATGCTGGCGACCTGGCTTATGGAATCAAACTATAATTTGGGAGAAAAAGGCAAATAAACTACATAAAATCAAAACTCCTAAAGCCAATTCCTGATTTAACTTTTGCTGCGGCATTTCGATATGACTCGTAGCCATTATTGCTAATGGTGCAATAGTAAACACCAATAAATCGTTGCTTTTATTAGCGGAAATGACATAGATTACAACGGCAATTAAAAAAGCGATGATAATTTTCTTGAACGAAGCATGCAACAATAAAGGTTTGGAAGACAAAGTCATTATTGTCGAAATAAGAAAAAACAAAGCCACCGTTGCATAGACAGACAAGGCTGCATTCTGATAATTATTAGTAAAATAGTCAATACTAAGATTAATTTCTACTCCATTTTTAATATAATTAATGGCATCCGCACCAAATGCCAATGAATACATTGCAAATAGAATTACTACAGTAAAAAAAGCAATAAAAGGCAAAAGCCAATTTCTGTAATCACCAGAAACATGCGAAATAATGGAAATAAATACCAGTACTAAAAAAATAATACACCAAAAATGGAATAACGAAGCTACAAAAATCCATAAAGAAGCATCAAATATCTTTTCTTTGGATGCTTTTTGAGATTGTAACGAAATTAATCTGCGAAGCGCTAAAAGAATAAAAAAGTTTGCAAAAACAAGATTGATATTATCATAAAGTGTCGGAAAAAAAAGCAGTAATAACAAAAAGAATAACATGCTGTACCCACTGTCTTTACTGAGACCGTTTCTTTTAGATACAAAATTAGTAATCAATCCCGAAAACAAAACTACAACTCCTATCGCCGTCTTTTTAAAAACCAAAACCGCCGAATTTGACCAAGCTAAATCCTGAATTTGATATATAAAATCGAAAAACAATATCAAAATTACTACTAAAGAAAAATTTAATAGTGTAGATTTTTTAAAAACACTTGTAATCATAAGGATATTTTATACTTTTGTGACTGTAAATATAATACTTGTTTAAAAAGGAAACGAGTTATAATAAAATTTTATTGACTTAATAGAATTTTAGATCATTTACACAATTATAAAAACGATTAATAAAATTTTAAATTATATATCATGAAAGCATTTTTCGAAGGAATACAATCTCTTTTTGTTGATTTTCTTTTCAAACCATTAGATGGATTACGCGCTTTAGAACTAAAAACTTGGTTTGGTGCTAATACATTAAACTGGATTTTTATGATTATCTGTGCTGCTGCAATTGTTTACTGGATTAAACAATTACGTATTTTTGATGATGCAGGAACTGAAAATCAAGACACTACAGCTCACTCTTTCTTGAAATAAGAATTAGCAATAGATTCCAAATAAAAAAGTCCCGATTAGCTAAATCGGGACTTTTTTATTAAATTATGGTTTCGATTTTTAAACTAAATCGAAACCAATATCTTTTCTAAAATATACATTATCAAAATGGATGGCTTGAATATTTTGGTACGATTGTGCCAAAGCTTCCTGGAAAGAATCACCATAAGAAGTAATGGCCATAACTCTTCCTCCATTAGTAACTACATCGCCGTTATCTAATTTTGTTCCTGCATGAAAAACAATTGAATTTTCTACTTTTTCTAAACCAGAAATTACTTTTCCTTTTTCGAAATCTTCAGGATATCCTCCAGAAACAAGCATTACCGTAGTAGCACTTCTCTCGTCTATTTCTAATTCTATTTTGTCTAATTTTTCATTGGCTACAGCCAAGAACAATTCTACTAAATCTGTTTTCAATCTTGGAACAACCACTTCAGTTTCAGGATCTCCCATTCGAACATTATATTCAATTACAATTGGTTCGTTTTTCACATTGATTAATCCAATAAAAACAAATCCTTTGTACGGAATACCGTCTTTTTGAAAACCTTCAATCGTAGGTTTCACAATGCGAGTTTCAATTTTTTCCATCAAAACTGCATCAACATAAGGAACCGGAGAAACAGCTCCCATTCCGCCTGTATTCAATCCTGCATCGCCTTCTCCAATACGTTTGTAATCTTTGGCTGTTGGTAAAATTTTATAGCTTTTTCCGTCTGTTAATACAAAACAGCTCAATTCAATTCCGTCCAAAAATTCTTCGATAACTACTTTTGAACTCGCAGTACCAAATTTTTGACCTACTAACATGTTTCTCAATTCTTCTTTGGCTTCGGCCAAATCATGAATAATTAAAACTCCTTTTCCAGCGGCTAATCCGTCTGCTTTAAGAACGTAAGGTGGTTGCAGAGTCTCTAGGAAATCACATCCTTTTTCTACTGTTTCAGCAGTAAAACTATCATAAGCTGCAGTTGGAATTTTGTGTTTTACCAAAAATTCTTTGGCAAACTCTTTACTTCCTTCTAATTGCGCTCCAATTTTTGAAGGACCAATTACCGGAACATGACTCAATTGAGTATCATTCAGGAAAAAATCATAAATACCTTTTACCAATGGATCTTCAGGGCCAACCACAACCATTTCGATATTTTCGGCAATAACCAAAGCTTTAATGGCTTCAAAATCGGTTACCGCAATATTTACATTTGTAGCAATTTCAGCAGTTCCAGCATTTCCAGGTGCCATAAAAAGGGTATCACAAAGTGGACTTTGAACCATTTTCCATGCAAATGCATGCTCTCTTCCGCCTGAACCCAATAGTAATATATTCATGTCTTTAAATTTTAGTTGCAAAAACTCGTTTTTAGAGTGCTGCAAAAATAATTGCTTTTGAACGTAAAAAATAATTATTTATTAAAAAGTTGTCGATTCTCCACGTTTAGTTGTTGTTATAATATTATTTTTGAAGAAATAACCACTTTCATGTTTTCTATTTTTGACATTTCGTTACAACTAAATGGTTTCCCAATCCAGAAAGCCCAATCCGATTTGGAAAAAATAGTCGCACTTTCTGCATCCGAAAAAAAGCAATTTATTGAAAATCAGAAACAAGCTATTGTAAAATTTCATCTGGAAAACAATGCTTTTTATCAAAATTTAGTAGGTTCTAAAAATGATATAAACTGGGAAGATTTACCCATTTTAAACAAAAGCAATCTTCAATCTCCATTACAAAACCGACTTTCAAAAGGCTACAATTCTAAAAATATTTACCTCAACAAAACTTCTGGTTCCAGTGGCGAACCTTTTATTTTTGCCAAAGATAAATACACACATGCCTTGACCTGGGCTTCGAATATGTACCGTTTTGGTTGGTTTGGAATCGATTTTAACCGTTCACTACAAGCGCGATTTTATGGAATTCCGCTAGATTTTTTTGGCTACAAAAAAGAACGTTTTAAGGATTTTTTGAGTAAACGTTTCCGATTTCCTATTTTTGATTTATCTGATGCCACTTTAGAAAAAGTGCTGAAAAAATTCGAACATACAAAATTTGATTACCTAAACGGTTACACCAGTTCCATTGTTTTGTTTGCCAAATTTTTACGAAAACGGAACCTCATCCTAAAAGACATTTGTCCAACATTAAAAGTGTGTATGGTCACTTCCGAAATGCTTTTTGAAGATGATAAAATCCTTTTAGAAACCCAATTCGGAATTCCGATTATTAACGAATATGGTGCCTCCGAACTGGATTTAATTGCTTTTGAATCACCGCAAAAAGAATGGCTGGTGAATTCCGAAACCTTGTCTGTGGAAATTCTGGACGAAAACAATCGGGTTTTGCCTTATGGCGAAGCAGGCCGCATTGTGATTACCTCTTTATTCAACAAAGCGCATCCGTTTATTCGTTACGACATTGGTGATATTGGCATTTTAGATGAAAAAAGCACTTTGGAAAAGCCAATTTTGAAACAACTTATTGGTCGTACCAATGATGTTTCGATACTTCCAAGCGGCAAAAAATCACCCGGATTGACCTTTTATTATGTAACCAAATCGATTATTAAAGACGACGGAAACGTAAAGGAATTTATCATCAAACAAACTAAAATCGACAGTTTTGAGATTGAATACGTAAGCGAAACCGAATTAGATTTGGCTCAAATTCAAAAAATTAAAGAAGCGATTGCATTATATCTCGAACCCAATTTGCATTTTACATTTATTAGAAAAAACACTTTAGAAAGAACAGCAAGAGGGAAACTAAAACAATTTTCTTCTTTTTTGTAATGTAAATAAAATCGTATATTAGTATTTCTAATTATAAAACGATGGACTCTAAACTTATTCTTTCGGAAGAAACAATTTCTAATACGATTTACTACATTAGAAATCAAAAAGTGATGCTTGATAGGGATTTAGCATTACTTTATGGAATTGAAAACAAACGACTTAATGAGCAAGTTAAAAGAAATATAACAAGATTTCCAGAAGATTTTATGTTCCAACTAACTGAAAATGAGAACAATTCTTTAAGGTCGCAAATTGCGACCTTAAAGAAAGGAAGAGGTGCTCATCAAAAATATCTTCCATATGCTTTTACAGAACATGGTATTCTAATGCTTTCAAGCGTTTTAAATAGTGAAAAAGCCATTCAAACCAACATTCAAATTATGCGAATTTTTACCAAAGTAAGACAAATGCTTCTGGACACCACCGAAATGAAATTGGATATTGTTCAAATTCAGAAAAAACTGGAAAATCAAGGAAAAAATATTGAATTGGTTTTCTCTTATTTAGATGAGCTAACCGAGAAAAAAGAAGAACAACCAAGAACCAAAATTGGATATAAAAAGTAGTTAATTAGCCTTAGAATAAAATGGTTTTATGGCTAATTGAGTAAATAAAAACCCAATCATACAAAATACAGCAAGCACTAAATTAAAGCCGTGAAACTGCCTGTAAACTGCAAAATTATATTGGATTAAAGCAGTTTTAGAAGTAGAAAGCGAATTTTCCCGAATTCTATAGATGGCCAAACTTTCAGGAACCGGTTTTGCCGTTTTAATCTTTTTCAGGATAGTCAACCAATGCATCCAATCCTGTCTTTTTCTAATGGAAGGAATAGCAATTTTTCCAAAATATTCCACATCATAAATTCCCGTCAAATTCCCCACATAATTGCAGAAAAACAATTGTAAATACGATAAATTTCGAGGTGCTTCTACCCTTTTATTTAATGATTTTCCTTGCTCATCAATGCAATCGTAAAAAGAAAAAGTAAACGGTAAATTATTCTTTTGCAGAAAATCAATTTGCTTTTCTAATTTTTCAGGTTTCCACAAATCATCTGCATCCAAAAAAGCAATGTACTTTCCGGCAGCTTTAGAAACTCCAAGATTTCGCGCTACGCCTGTTCCTGAATTTTTTTCTAACGAATAAAATTGAATCCTTTTATCCGTTAGAAAAGAAGTTATTATCGTTTGGGTTTCATCAGTCGAACCATCGTCAACCAATAGCATTTCCCAATTTTGATAAGTTTGATTTTGGACAGAAATAATAGTATCTGAAATGTATTTCTCAGAATTGAATGTTGGTATAACTACAGATACTAATGGCTTTGTCATTTTTTATTCAACAATAAATTTTTCATAATTACCTCTTACATATTTAATCTGAAAAACTTCCAAATCTACTAAATCATAAAACATGTCATCAATTTCATTGAATTCAGTATTTCGCTTACTTTCGAATTCAACCTTTTGATTTTTATAGATGTTAATTGCTTCTGAAATAACTTTTGAATATTCATTTGCTCCTATTCTATTAGATCCCCTTAAAGCTTTTTCACCATATTCTAATCCATTATTTTTAAAAAATTGATCAAATCCTCCATTTTCAACTTCTAATTTTAATGTCCACAATGCAAAAAAATCCGAAAACGATAAGTCCGTTTTTTCAAAATTTTCTCCAAATGTTTCAAACTCAAATTCAACAGCTTTCTCAAAAATTAATGAAATCAAATTTTCATCTGAAGCATTTTGTAAATCCGAAATTGAATATTTTATCTTCTTTATCATTTGAAATCCAAGTTTATATTAAAACTGATTAAAAAAATCCGTTTTAATCTGTTAAATCTGTGGCTAATTTTTTTAAATATTTTATTTAATATAATCCGTAAAATCCTTATGTTCTTCTTTTGAAAGCTCTTCGGGAGAAAGAGATTTAAAATACTCATAGGTAATTTTCATTCCTTCTGCACGACCTACTTTAGCTTCCCAACCCAATAATTCTTTGGCTTTAGTCGTATCAGGCTGACGTTGTAATGGATCATTTATTGGCAACGGATGATACACTACTTTTTGGTTGGTTCCCGTCAATTTAATAATTTCTTCGGCAAAATCTTTAATGGTAATTTCGTCCGGATTTCCAATGTTTACCGGATATACATAATCCGAATGCAGTAATCTGTAAATTCCTTCTACCTGATCGTCTACATAGCAAAATGAACGCGTTTGCAACCCATCACCAAAAATGGTTAAATCTTCACCACGAATTGCCTGACCAATAAATGCCGGAATTACACGACCGTCATTGAGACGCATTCTTGGTCCATAGGTATTAAAAATTCGTACAATTCTGGTTTCTACTCCGTGAAAAGTATGATATGCCATTGTAATGGATTCCTGGAAACGTTTGGCTTCGTCATAAACGCCTCTTGGTCCAATGGTATTTACATTTCCATAATATTCTTCTGTTTGTGGATGAACCAATGGATCCCCATACACTTCAGAAGTCGAAGCAATCAAAATTCGGGCTTTTTTCACTCTTGCTAATCCTAGCAAATTATGAGTTCCCAAAGAACCTACTTTCAAAGTTTGAATTGGAATTTTTAGATAATCAATTGGACTGGCAGGTGAGGCAAAATGCAAAATATAATCCAATTTACCTGGAACATGGACAAATTTGGTAATATCGTGATGATAAAATTCGAAATTTTCCAGTTTGAACAAATGTTCGATATTTTTCAAATCTCCTGTAATGAGATTGTCCATTCCTATAACAAAATAACCTTCTTTGATAAAACGATCGCATAAATGAGAACCTAAAAATCCCGCAGCACCTGTAATCAATATTCTTTTCATAACTATATATTTATCAATTACTTTCTAATTGATATTAAAAATTTGTTCTAATATTTTAATGGTAATCAAATAAGTCGGTTTTACACCGGTAGTTCCTAATCCGCCTGAAGCCAAGGTACTTCCTGTTTCCAGTGGATTATCAGAAGCATAATACGCATAACGTACTTTGACATCTTTCGGGATACTTTTCCTGATTTTAGAAGCCGATTGTATCGCTTTTTGATAATGCGAACCTTCCATTTCTAAACCAATAACACCCCAGGTCGATTCATGAAAAAACTTCAACAAATCCCTATTTTGCAACGAAGTTCCCAGCACAGTCACCATCGCACCTTCATAAACCGAAATTCCATTTCCCTGAAACATTTCGGCGGTTAATTCATTTTCGAAAAAATAATTATCAGCAGTTCCTTCGTTGATATGCGCATTCGGAATCATAATATCGCCTTTTCCTCCTTCGAGAATTCCTGCTTTTCCCATGATTGAAACCGACTGAACATTTAACAAAATATTCTTTTTATACGGTTTCAATAACTCGTCAACGGTTTCATAAGCCTGTTCCCCAAAAGCATAATCCATCACAATAAGCACCGGTTTTTGCTCCGGAAAATAAGCCTCCGGAAAAGCACTTGTAGCCCAATCAATCTTAGCGGTATCAAAAATTTGAACGTCAATATTAGTTCCTACCGTCTCTGGAAGCGAAATCATTCCTTGCTTTAAAGCTTCTTCCTCAACCTTACCTCTGAATCCATTAGCAGTAGGTTTGCTCAATTCTTCAAAAATATCAAAATCCGACTTTCCTTTAAAAGTAGTTTTTAAAACCTTTTTAGCAAAAATAGAATTCATTACCGAGTGCATATTGGCACTAATAATGTGAATAGGACGCTCTAAAAGCTGATTTTCCTTTAAAACTTCTTTGATGTTCGTTGCCCATATTTCACCGTGAATATGGTGCCCTAAACGCTCTCTGAGAATGGGACTGAAAGTAATCGTTCTTTTGTTATTCTGTACCACTTCTTCAATGGCTAATTTTCCTAACCAAAAAATGATATGTAAAAAACGATCCGGCAGGTCATTTGAACCAAAATCATCGTAAATATCCAATACATCTTCAAAGGTTCTTCCTAAAATATTAGCCGCATGCGAAATGGCAATTTCCTTTTCGACCAAGGTTAATTTTTCATTTTGTAAAACCGCCTGTTCTAATTTCTGCCAATCGCGTGACACTTCGCCTCCATCGTCCAACAAAACCCTGTCTTTTATCTTATGCGATTCGATAAAAATAAACGTCAAATGTGTCAGAATATCATAAATATCCGAACGACCCCGGGTAATTTCGATATTCATTTGTTCTTCATCAATTCGGTAACAATTGCGTTTTCTTTTAGGCGGAACAATCGCTTGAAAATGCGATTTAGAATAACCTTCGTCTGAAGTCAGGTTGATAAAACGACATTCTTCAATTCCCAGCGGCAAGCGCTCTATAACGTACAAAAGTCCTTTTAATTCTACTTTTTCATCGGCAATGTTTCCATAAATTTCAGGACGTAAAGTCATCAATGCTTCCCTCAAAGTATCGCCCGAAACACCCATCGGTTTGTAAAAACCTCTATTGAACAAATGGCGCATCGTAATGTACATTTTTTCAATAGCCGCCGATGATTCCTGCGCTCTGGTTCTCGATATGTTTTTACCTTCTTTCATGTATTTTTATTTTAAAAACTTCTCGTAAAAAATAATCTAAGTATTTAAAATGAACGGAAATTGCTTTATTATATATAATCTTCAAAATTAACTTCTACTTTTTGAAAATTTTTATCTTTTAGTAAAATTGAATTTATTTTATTCACGCATTCATTATTGTTTTCTGACATTATAAATACTAAATTCCAAATATCCTTGGAAATCGAAAAGGAACCAATGTCTGACTCAATTTCAAATAAATATTCATCATTCATCCAAAGGTCATTAATTTTATCAACCTTTGGATTTATTTCAATTAATGAATTATATAAATCAAAAAAAAAGTTTTTATTTTCAGCACCGTTAAATATCTCAATTAATAAATTTTGAGAATTATATTCTGGTCTTAAATAATATTTATACTTCATAAATACAAACAATTTTCTATTTCAAATTATCAGCAATATTTCTATCATTGGAGAGTCTCGGAATTTTATTCTGACCTCCTAATTTTCCAATGGATTTCATATATTCCTGAAAACCATTTTTGGGTACTTTGGTAATCACCACTTTTTGCAAAATGTTCCCCACAATTAAATCGTCGTAATAAATATTTTGTTTGCGCATGGCGTTGTCTATCGCTTCCGCAAAAGAAATCATGTTTTCAGGTTCGTTTTCAAATTCAATAAACCATTCGTGATAAGGTAAACCGCTAGCAGGATTGATTTGTGGTGCCACGGTAAATTCATTCACCCTAATAGTAGTTCCTTCCATCGCTTCCTGCAAAGCACTTTCTACTTCTTTGCCAATAACGTGTTCCCCAAAAGCCGAAATATAATGTTTGATTCTCCCCGAAACGATTACTCTGTACGGTTTTAAACTGGTAAACTGAACAGTGTCGCCAATATTATAGCCCCAAAGTCCGGCATTGGTAGAAATAATCAGCACGTAATTCACTCCCAATTCTACTTCTCCAATCGTATAACGTCTTGGATTTTCAGTATAAAATTCATCCGATTTTATGAATTCATAGAAAATTCCGGAATTCAATAACAACAACATTCCCTTTTCTTTTTGAGAATCCTGATAGGCAAAAAATCCTTCCGAAGCCGGAAACAATTCAATACTATCGACTTTTCTCCCAATTAGGTTTTCAAACTTGGCTCTATACGGTTCATAATTGACACCGCCGTAAATAAACAAATTGAAGTTTTTGAAAATTTCACCTACAGGTTTTCCTCCTTTTTGCTGCAATTTCTCAAAATACATTTGTACCCAGGATGGAATTCCAGAAATCACTGTCATATTCTCATCGAAGGTTTCTTCGACAATAGCATCAATTTTAGATTCCCAATCTTCCATACAATTGGTTTCCCAGGAAGGCATGCGATTTTTTTGCAAATATCTTGGAACAAAATGCGCCACGATTCCTGAAAGTCGTCCAAATTTAATTCCGTATTTTTCTTCTAAAATGGGACTTCCTTGTAGAAAAATCATTTTACCATGTACAAAATCTGCATTTCCGGTTTCATGAATATAATGCAAAATCGCATTACGGGCCGCTTCAATATGATATGGCATGGATTCCCTGGTCAACGGAATGTATTTAGCTCCCGAAGTAGTTCCCGAAGTTTTAGCAAAATACAAAGGTTTGCTTTTCCACAACACATTTTCCTCTCCTTTTACAACTTTTTCAACATAGGATTTTAAATCTTCGTAATCGCGAATGGGAACATGTTTTGCAAAATCGGCAACAGTTTTAATTTGGTCAAAATGATGGTCTTTTCCAAATTGCGTTTGTTGGGCATCTTTGATTAATGATTCAAAAACGACCTGTTGAGTCGCAACCGGATTTTTGGCCCAAAGCTGTGTTTTTTTATAAATATTCTTAGCAAATAGTTTTGCCGCTATTGATTTTATTGACATTTCGTTTTGCTGATTATAATTTTTTAAAGAAAAAAAGGCTTTCATTCATCAAAGTTAAATACCTATTTCTTCTTTTTTACAGTAGATTGCTGTGCTTTTTTCTCTTCTTTCTCTACTTCGGCTCTCAGTTCTAATTCTTCTTTAGAAGGCGATAAATCCACCTTTTGAATTGTATCTGTTACTGATGCTAATATCGAATCTTTATTGAACTTAGCATAATCTAACTTACCCGTTAAGACTTTTTGTATCGATTGAATATAAGCTTCATTTTTCTTTAATTCCGCAGTTAAGGAATCGGATTTTAAGGCTAATTCAGTAGCGTCTTTTTTCAATTTAGAAGAAGAATAACCCGGAATAAATTCGCGAAGCGGTGTAAAAGCAATAATAAAAGTAGTCACCGCAATCAAGAAAATAGCACCCAATGAAGCTACCACAAAAACATTCATCAAAGTCAGTTTTAAAGAAAAAGTTTCCTCAAAAGTATCCTCATTCAATATAACCAAGCGGTTTTTAGTGAATAATTTCCTGTGAAGTTTCTTTCTTTTCAATCTTTTCCCTGACATGCTTTTTCTTTATTTCACAAATATAATAATTAATGTCAAGCAATGTATGCCGTAGCTATTAGCTTATGATTATAAATATTTAGAAAAATTAAATAATTTTTAACGTTATATAAATTAAATAATTGGGAGAAATTGAATCCATATTAAGTTATTCTATTTATCTTTGTTGCCAGTTTTTAATACAAATTTGCTTCGGCATAAATTATTCAACCATGGGAAGATTAGGTTTACCAGAAATCCTTGTTATAGTGGCAGTTATTTTATTACTTTTTGGAGGTAAAAAAATTCCGGAATTAATGAAAGGTCTAGGTAGCGGAATTAAAGAATTCAAAAATGCTGCTAAAGACGAGCAACAGCCAGCTGATAAAAAAGAAGAAAAAAACGAAGAGACTAAATAAAAAATTTTGTTTTTTATTCAAAATCCCAAAATCCAATAGTTATATTAGATTTTGGGATTTTTTATTTTTGAGATTTTACAAAACCATCGTCAACTGGATTCGCTTTCTATCTTCATCCACTTCAGTTACTTTTACCTGAACGTGCTGGTGTAACTTCACAACTTCATTAACATCGCTTACAAAGCCTGCTTTGAGCTGGGAAATGTGAACCAAACCACTTTCTTTAATACCTAAATCGACAAAGCAGCCAAAATTAGTAATGTTATTGACAATTCCGTTTAGAATCATTCCGGTATTCAAATCTTTAATGGTTTTTACATTCGGGTCAAATTCGAATACTTTAGCCGCTTTTCTTGGGTCTAATCCTGGTTTTTCTAATTCTTTGATAATATCTTTTAAAGTTAGCAAACCAATCTCGGGTGTTATATAATTTTCAACTTTTATTAAAGCTGTTTTTTCTTTATTGGCAATCAAATCAGTTACTTTTAACTTTAAATCTTTGGCCATTTTTTCCACAATTGAATAGGCTTCAGGATGCACAGCCGAATTATCCAATGGATTTTTAGCATTCGAAATTCGAATAAAAGCTGCTCCTTGCTGAAAAGCTTTTTCGCCCAAGCGAGGTACTTTTTTCAATTGTTTTCGATCTTCAAAAGGGCCATTTTCAGAACGGTAATTCACAATATTTTCGGCCAGCTTCTCTCCTATTCCGCTCACATAACTCAACAAATGTTTACTGGCTGTGTTGATATTGACTCCAACAGAATTCACGCAACGAACAACCGTAGTATCTAATTCTTCTTTCAATTTGGTTTGATCCACATCATGCTGATATTGGCCTACGCCAATAGCTTTCGGGTCAATTTTTACCAATTCGGCCAAAGGATCACTCAGTCTTCTTCCAATAGAAACCGAACCACGAACCGTCACATCATAATTTGGAAATTCTTCACGGGCAATTTTAGATGCCGAATAGACCGAAGCTCCAGCCTCAGAAACCACAAAGACCTGAACGGGTTTATCAAAAGCAATTTTCTTGATGAAAAATTCCGTTTCACGGGAAGCGGTACCATTTCCTATCGAAATGGCTTCAATGTTGTAAGCATTTACCATCGAACGGATTTTTTTCATTGCCATTGCCGATTCATTTTGTGGCGCATGCGGATAAATGGTTTCGTTGTATAGCAAATCACCTTTTTCGTCCAGACAAACTACTTTACATCCGCTTCTAAAACCCGGATCAATAGCTAAAATTCGTTTTTCGCCCAAAGGTGGCGCCAACAATAATTGTCCCAAATTATTAGCAAAAACCTGAATAGAATTGGCATCAGCCTTAGCTTTGGCTTCTTGCAAAGTTTCATTTGCAATGGCGGGTTGTAACAATCTTTTGTAACTGTCTTCAATGGCCAATTGGATGTGCGAAGTAGTATTATTTTGCTTTTTAATAATTATTTCATCAATAATATCATAAGCTTCATCCAAATCGGCTTCAACTTTAAACTTAATAAAACCTTCATTTTCAGCACGCAACATCGCCATTAATCTATGGGCTGGCGCTTTAGAAACAGGCTCAGACCAATCAAAATACTGACTGAATTTTTGTGCTCCCTCTTCCTCTTTTTTGGCTTTTACGACCTTGGTTGTAATAGTCGATTTTCGTTGGTACAATCTTCGCAATTGTTTACGAACAAAAATATTTTCGTTAATCCATTCGGCTATAATATCTCTTGCGCCTTGCAAAGCAGCATCTTCATTAATTACATTTTCGTTCAAATATTTTGAAGCCAAGAAATCAACATCATCATTATTTTGTGCCATGATAACTTTCGCCAAAGGTTCTAAACCATTCTCGCGGGCTACATCAGCCTTGGTACGTTTTTTCTTTTTGTATGGTAAATACAAATCTTCTATATCCTGTAAATCAAAACTTTGCTCTATTTTTTGTTTCAATTCTGGCGAAAGTGCATTTTGCTCTTCAATTGATTTCAGAATGGCTTCTTTACGTTTTACGATAGTTTCGTATTCTTTTTGCAATTTTGCAATTTGCTCAATTACCGTTTCGTCTAAATTTCCAGTAACATCTTTTCTATAACGGGAAATAAAAGGAATCGTGCAATCTTCCTGTAATAATTGAATGGTTTTTTCAATATTTTTCGGGCTTGTGGTAACCGTTTTTGATATGAAATCTATATTTGTCATTCTAATTTGTAAATTTTAATCAAGTGGCAATTTAGCTAAATCGAATGGCTAAAATACTATCTTTATCTTTTTATTATGGGCCAATAATGCTTTTATTATCTACTTTTTTAATTCTGAATATTATAGCTTTTATACTCATCGGCTATGACAAATATTTGGCAAAAAATAACCAACACAGAATTTCTGAGAAAACACTTTTGAGTTTTGTTTTCTTTGGAGGTACAATAGGATCAGGATTAGCAATGTTGATTTTCAGGCATAAAACTTCTAAACGGAGTTATTTATTAAAGTTTTGGAGTATCATTTTAATCCAAATTGCATTCATTTATCTAGCTTTTTATTTTGGTTTTTTACAGAATAAAATCTAAATAATTGGTTCTGTTAATAACTTCAAAAGTAGCTTCAGGATAAGCTTTTGCGAAAGCAGCAGGAATTTTTGATTCCTTCTTATTCATTAACAACAAAAAACTCTAAAAAACCATTAATTCTGTCAATAAAAAACAAAAAAAGCCCAGTGAAAACCGAGCTTAATTATTCTATTTGGTGCGTAGCACCGTATTTTTTTATTTACATGCTATTTTATCCACACGATTTTGATGTCTTCCACCTTCAAAAGCAGTTTCTAAAAAAGTTTCAACAATTTCAATAGCTTGTTGAATAGAAGTATAACGCGCCGGAATACTTACAATATTAGCATCGTTATGTAAACGTGTTAAATACGCAATTTCTTTAGTCCAACATAAACCAGCTCTAACTCCGGCATGTTTATTAACAGTCATAGCAATTCCGTTACCGCTACCACAAATTACAATTCCATAATCAGCTTTTCCTTTTTCAACATCAGTGGCAACAGGATGACCAAAATCAGGATAATCAACAGAAGCTTCTGTATCCGTTCCATAGTTAGTCACTTCATAACCTTTATCTTCTAACCATTTAACTATTGCTTTTTTATATTCCGGACCAGCGTGATCGTTTCCTATTGAAATCTTCATTTTATATGTTTTTTAATTTTCTGCAAATTTACCAAAACTATTTATATTTCTTTTTTAAAAATATGTAAAAAATAAAATCTTCCTTTATTTTATAATTAGCAGATAACGAATAAGATAGCGGTTTATTAACATTTTTAATAATTCATAAAACATTGGAAATCAATTCTTATTCTATAATTAATATGTTAATTTTTTACGTTGTTAATAGCTAATCATAATTAGTTGATTTTCAGTTAACTTTAATTTAACACGAATTGTTGATAAGTATGGATAGAAAATTAGAAGTTTTTTTTGGTTGTATCGAAAAAAAATCTAATCAAAAACTGAGATTAAAAAACCTAATAAAGTTTCTTTAATTTTTAGAATAGTTATCCATATTCTAAATTGAGGTTATTAACATTTATTAACAATGAACTTATTTACATTTCGAAATGATTTTAGTTTATCAACGGTTGTTAATTATATTTTAAAAACACTTAAAAATTAAATATTTAACCAAAAATAACTATGTTAATAACTCTTGATAACAAGGAAAAACTTCATTTAAAAACAATTTCTAAAAAAATTATTGCGGCTATTAACACACTATAATAACAATAAATATTTTTTAAAATTTTAAAATTTCTTTTTTATAATATTAATATATGTTGACAACTTTGAAAAGCTTAAACAATTTTTAGATTGTTATCGTTTCTCATTTCTTCAAGAATTGCTTTTACAGTTTCAAAATCGTTAGGATGAATTTTCAATTTGATTCCGCCTAAAGCTGTGGAATACATCGGAGCGATGGAAGACATGATTTCGTTTTCAAAATAATATTGAAGTCCTTCCTGATCCAAACGATGTTTTAGTATTTCGATTTCATGAATGTAATCAAAAGTAGCGATAGTGATAAAAGCTTCCATATCGGATTATTTTACAAAGTTGGAACTATTTTATTACGTTATATTTTATTTAAAACTGATTCTTTTCTTTAGAACTGGCTAACTATTTCGTAATTTTCGACTTTTAAGAAAAGACGTATGGGAAAAAGATTAAGAAAGCCTGCCAAGAAAGAGAAAAATTTCTCAGATAAAATTATAAAAATATTGTCTAATAGCGCTAATAAAGCCTTTAATTATAAGCAAATAGCAGCAAAATTAGATGTTGATGATACCCAAAGCAGAAATCAAATTATAAAGGATTTGAAAATTCTTGCATCCGAAAAGAAAATTACAGAGTCCGAGCCTGGAAAATATTTAATCAAAGCCGTAAGTCAGGATTATTACGAAGGAACGATTGATATGACCAGTCGTAAAACGGCTTATTTTATTTGTGATGAATTTGAAGAAGATGTTTTTATTCCAACGAATAATTTAAATCGTGCTTTAGACAAAGACAAAGTAAGCGTTTATGTTTATAACCGAAGAAAAGGAAGACGTGCTGAAGGTGAGGTTATTAAAGTTTTAGAAAGAGCTAAAACTGATTTTGTTGGAGTAATTGATATTCAAAAAAACTTTGCTTTTGTATCGACTGCCAATCCAAAAATGTATACGGATATTTTTATTCCGAAAGATAATTTAGGTGAAGCTCAAAATGGAGATGTAGTTTTAGTTCATATCGAAGACTGGCCTAAAAGAGCGGATAGTCCTTTTGGAAAAGTAACTAAAGTTCTGGGAAGACCCGGAGAACATGATACTGAAATTCATGCTATTTTGGCCGAATATGGTTTGCCTGCTGAATTTCCAATTGAGGTAGAAACCTATGCTCAAAAAATTGATACTTCAATATCTGAGACCGAAATTGCCAAGCGTCGTGATATGCGTGATACTTTGACTTTTACGATTGATCCAAAAGATGCTAAGGATTTTGATGATGCACTTTCGTTTAAAAAATTAGAAAATGGAAACTATGAAATTGGTATTCACATTGCCGATGTTTCGCATTATTTAGAAGAAGGAACCATCCTGGATGATGAAGCGTATCAAAGAGCGACTTCGGTATATTTAGTTGATAGAGTAGTGCCAATGTTACCTGAAGTTTTATCCAATTTTGCCTGTTCATTACGACCACAGGAAGAAAAATATACTTTTTCGGCAGTGTTTGAAATTACCGAAAAATGCCAGGTGGTCAATCAATGGTTTGGTCGAACAGTAATTTTTTCTGATCAACGATTTGCTTACGAAGAAGCACAATATATCATAGAAACGAAAGACGATGTAATTCCGGAAGAAATTTCATTAACTGGTACTTCGTATCAAGTTTCACCTGAAATTGTCTCAGCAACGCTTAAATTGGATGAATTAGCTAAAATTTTCCGTAAAAAGAGAATGAATGATGGAGCCATTTCATTTGATAAAGTAGAAGTAAAATTTAATTTGGATGCCGAAGGAGAACCGGAAGGCGTTTATTTTAAAATTTCAAAAGATGCCAATCATTTGATTGAAGAATTCATGCTTTTGGCTAATAAAAAAGTGGCTGAATACATTGGAAAACAAAAGAAAACCTTTGTTTATAGAATTCACGACGAACCAAATGAAGATAAACTAATTGCGATGCAAACTGTAATTGCAAAGTTTGGTTATAAACTTGATTTCCGTAATCCGGGTGATATTTCTAAATCATTAAATCAATTAATGGAAGATGTAAGCGGTAAAAAAGAACAAAATCTTATTGATACGCTGGCTATTAGAAGTATGAGTAAAGCCAAATATTCTACGGATAATATTGGTCATTACGGATTAGCTTTTGAATATTACTCTCATTTTACTTCGCCTATT
>Ga0308158_10001248_pt1 | contig 28265 bp, 19 predicted proteins | sample PhyBR2_FD_201038 | JGI IMG/M metagenome (GOLD analysis project Ga0308158, IMG submission 201038) | Phyllosphere microbial communities from UC Gill Tract Community Farm, Albany, California, United States - DLSLB.R2 | ecosystem: Host-associated > Plants > Phyllosphere > Unclassified | place: USA... | reverse complement strand
CCGTATTTGTGTTACAGTTGAGTTTCTCTCCCTTCTGTTTTTTCAAAAAGGAAATCACTTCCGAACGTTTATTGGTACGTCCATTCTGGCCTTGGATCTTTTGGCTAAAGTCGGAGGTAAATAATTGCTCCACTCCACCAGATACTCCTTCCGTCATCACAGACACATAGCTATCTATTGCCAAGTCTGCTGTGGATAGGTTCAATGCTTTTCCGGGATCAGTTGCTGCCATTGAAAAAGTAGATACTGCGATCAATGCTGCTGCTGCGAATGTCTTTACTAAAGTTTTCATCGTTTATAATTGTTTTTAGTTGTGATGAAGCGATCAGATTTATTTAATTTTTTAGGATTTATAAATCTTGATGGTTTCATAATTCTTTTACTTTATATTGTTAGTTTTTTGTCTCTTTTCTAATTGTCGCAAGGATATTGATTTTGTTGCATCATTTCCTTTAAGATTCTGATTCAAAAGTAAGACAACGCAGCATGCGATTTTATTACATTTAGATCAGCATAGGGTAAAAGTCGGTGAAAGGGGTGATTGGGGCGGTAAATGGGAAATAACTGAGCGTATAGAGCAACTCAACAGTAAAGAATTATCTCCCAATCAGTTGGTCAAAAATGGAGAAACCGAATTACTCACAGCTGAAAAGCGGCTAAAATGGATGAAGGGCTAAAGTCAACCTCATTGAGCACAGTGCATCGTCGTCCATCTTTATGGAGGTATACGATCGCAAATCCAACCAGGATGGGTGTACCAACAAATTCGTTGCATGCTATGCTGATCGTTTTGGCCGGAATTGGTCCCTGGTCGTAGACAATATCGATCTCCCATTCTTCGTCTTTTACTTCTGCAAACTCCCGCTCTTTGAAATCGAAAGAAAAGGTAAGAAACTTAAAGGCAATAGCATTACAACCTTTGGGCAGCAGCAATGCTCTCTTGATATCGAATATTGGAAAGGATACTTCGATCTCGTTATCTTCAGTCAATTTAACTGCAGGATCAATGTTCAGCGCATCCTGCATGTGACAATTATCATTGAATTGAAAATTCACCAATCTGTCGAGGGCGCAATTGTTTAGGCACAGTGTCCCCCGATCGTCGCTGATATTTGTTTTCATGGCCCGATATACCTGTCGGTTTAATCGATTGCCCATTTGACCATCATGCAGTTTTTGATGCACCAAGTTGAACGCTTGCCTAATTGACGCAGCGGCACGGCTTGCCTGCCCAAAGTCTTTCCCCGCATTCTTCGTTTCTGTATTTTGTTTTACACGATGCGGTCTGCTTTGAATATAGTTCTTTGTTCCTACCTTTTACCAGCGGCCCAACTAGGCCCCGAATATATCCATTATCATTTATTCCCATACTATAAATATACTAGCATAATAACTGTGTATCAATCATTTATTTGATTTTTAGGAATTTCAAAATTCGGATAGAACAGCAATTATAAATTTGGCAATTTGGGAGGCACTTTCTTAAAGATAAGTTATGACCAAACTCACACCAACTCCTGACTGCAAGTGAATTGTTAAAAGCATGTCAACATGATAACCGTACTGCTAAAGGTGGACTCAACGTGGACTCACTGTACACGCAAAGCGGTTACAGTCAGGAGTTGGCCATAAGTTGGTATGGAGTTAGTATCAGGAAAGTATGATTACGTGCGTCGAGCGGTTATGTTGAACTTAGAAAATAAAGTGATCACGATGGTGCTTGAGATAAAACCCACAAACAAGGAATCACGAATGGAAGATTGGTCATCCAAGAAATAGTATACAGCTGATGATATTGAAAAGCAGATGATAAAGGACAATGCTAAAACCAGTATAAATTTGATCTTCATTGGGTGAAGGTTAATATTTCTATAGTTCAATATACAAAAAAGTATTGAAATTTTAAAAGGAAGTTCCCTTTACTTTGTACGTTTAATGGGCCTTCAGTCACAACTTACATTCCCCATACAACAGCAAGCAACGTTTTCCACATCGTTATTAACATCGTGTGGAAAACTTAAAATGAATTTTTGCTCCGAGTCATTTTTCTCACCGTCAAAATAGATCAGTCATAATAAAATCTACATTTAGCAATTAGAATTTGGTTTTCTTCATACTTATAAATTAGCCTACGTTCTTCATCAATGCGACGTGACCAGAATCCGGAATACTTATGTTTTAAGGGTTCGGGCTTACCCAACCCTTCGAATGGGGTCCTTGCGATATTACTCCTCCGGCAACTGCTTTTCAAATGATTTTCCCACTTTGAGCTTTTCAATTGCTGCGTCAAGACGCTGTTCATTTTTTCGGGAAGATAGTTCATGGCCTGTTGCCATCAAGGAGTTATATTCTTCAAGAGACATAACAACAATACCAGAGTCTTTACCTCGATTAATAATCAAGGTTTCAAAATTTTTAGAAACCTTATCCAGATAACGTTTTATATCTTTTCTAAAATCTGATACACGAGCTATCAACATAACAAAGCACCTTTATTTGTGCAAAAGCACAATTAATAAATAATAGAATTTAGTCAGGCTATGGATGGAAACAATAACGTCAGTTCTATTTTTCAGCCTGCTACTGCATGCGGATATAACTACCATTTGCATAATCAAGCTTCTGTGTAGAATAGTTCGTTTGAGGGCAACAGTTATTTTTTATTAATCAATAGCTTGATTTTTCAGGCAACACTCTAGATGCGCAGTAAACTATAAACACACTAGCAAGAACAGATTGTAAAGCAATGCGATATATAGAGGAATTATTATCTAGGAAACAGAACAAGGAGGCTACACACACAAATGCTTCGACGGCAATTAAGAACAGTACTAGTTTGAAGTGCTTTTTGACATTACCTGATGTTAAGAGATAATGAAGCCATGCTCCCAATATGCCAATTAACGAAGAGCTGATAGCAATAATAAAGATAGGAATCCTACCATTTAAAAAGTAATTTAAACCAGCGAATATGATCGCTGTAATGAGTAAGTATTGAAAAAAAGACAAAAACACTGTCAAAAATATTTTATTTTTCATAATGTTGATATTTAAAAAATTCCAATAATTTAATTAATTCCTGAGGGAGACTGTAACGTAAACTGTGTCAGAGGAATAATTCAATAAGATTATTTATATTCAATTATTCAAACGACACGGTCATGAAAGAAAAAGACCCATTCGACTTTGAACGCTTCAAGGCAGAAGCCATGCAAGGTCTTTACGAAGGTAAAAGTTTGTCTCCCAATGATGGCGTCTTAGCGCCGTTAATGAAGCATCTGTTGGAATCAATGATGGATGGAGAACTGGAAAATCATTTGAACGAAGAGAAAGCTTCGGGCAATAGCAACCGGCGAAATGGCAAGACAAAAAAGACAGTCCGTGGCCTTAATACTGGGACATTTGAGCTGGAAACAGGCCGTGATAGATCTGGCACGTTTGAGCCGAAAGTAGTACCTAAAAGACAATTAATCATCACTGAACAGCTTGAGGGACACGTATTGAGCATGTATGCCAAAGGAATGAGCATACGGGCAATAAGTGAGTTTATCCGCGAAATGTATGCCATGGAGATCTCTGCCACAGAAATATCGCGTATTACCGAAAGCGTACTTCCAGCTGTAAATGAATGGCGTAGTAGACCTCTTGAAGCTGTTTATCCCTTTGTATTCCTGGACTGCATGCACATTAAAGTCCGTCAGAATGGAACTGTTGAATCAAGAGCTATTTATAACATACTAGGAGTTGGTATGGATGGTAGAAAAGATCTGATCGGTCTTTATAGTTCAGAAAATGAGGGAGCTAAGTTCTGGCTTTCAGTTCTTACTGATCTAAAGCAACGTGGCGTTGAAGACATCCTTATTGCTTGTATTGATGGTCTAAAAGGGTTTCCTGAGGCCATAGAAGCTATTTTTCCAAAAACAAAGATCCAGTTGTGTATTGTTCACCAAATCAGAACAAGTATGCGCTATGTAACTGAGAAAGATAAAAAGCTTGTTATGGAGGATTTAAAGCCAGTGTATAAAGCCGTGAACGAAGAAATAGGTTATGAGAACCTACTGTCTTTCGAAGAAAAATGGGGCAAGAAATACCCTCTCGCTGCCAAATCCTGGATGGATAATTGGACCAATCTTTCTACTTTCTTTGAGTACGAGGATCAGGTTCGCAAGATTATATACACCACAAATCCGATCGAGGGAATGCACCGTCAGATACGAAAAATCATTAAGTCTAAAGGAGCCTTCAGCTCCGAACAGGCACTAATGAAATTGATGTATCTGATCATAAAGGATATCGCAAAAAAATGGACGATGCCAATGCATAACTGGGGCTTGACCATATCCCAACTTTATATTAGATTTGGGGATAGACTCAAACTCGAAAGAGGTTTTTAAGTTTTAATCCTATGACACAGTTGGTGTTACACTCCCTCCTGAGGAGGTAAATACCGTTACAAAAAACACCAAGACTACAATTGATATAGTCTTGGCGATTTCTCCATTATAATTCTAATTTATCCATAATTAGCAGAAACAATCTTTCTTATTGAATCTGTAACTTACCATACAGCATATTTGTCGGATTGGCAATAGATCGAATTGCTGCTACAGGCAGCTTTACACTTGTATCCGAACTGAAGACCCAATCAAATTTAAATTCCAGTTCTTTTGAACCATCTCCGAATAGATCATCAACAGGTTTCACTTGTGTTGCTCTTGTGTTCCAATTATTTCCACCATCAATACCGGTACGTTTCAGATAAATTCGATCTGCTTCCCGTCGGTAGGTGTAAGTTGCCGAAGCAATAAATGTTGAGGTTCCAGATGTATAATTAATATAGAAAATGGCTGAACTGCTATTTGTCATTGTAAAGTACATATTGTTAATCGTCCTTCCACTTGCCTTGAACAATTCGGTTACACGATCAAAAATAGCAACGTTTGCATCTACTCCATTGACTTTACCTCTACTAACCATCTTTTTAAACGGTTTACTATTTCCAAAGGCATCTGAAACACTATAAAGGGCTGGAGAGGTCTGGCTTTTCAATGTTGTCGCGGTATTGTCCGTACTTTCACCCTCAATCGCGCTTCCCTTTATCACAAAGCTTCTGATTTGTTTATCCACAATCTTAACGGGTTTAACCAAATTGTAAGATGAGGAAGTTGTGTAATAAGAAGTCTGATAGACGCTGTCAATCCCGCCAGAAGAATTAACGTAGACAAAATTCGCCATCTTACCAATGTAATCGATTTCAAGGCTAATCTTTCCACCACCAGCATTATCAAAGTAAGTAAAGCCGTAATTATTGTTCAAGAGATTTGTAAAATCAGTATTAAATTTGTTCAATCCCCCATTTAAATAGCTTTCCTGTTCTTCTTTTGAAAGCCTGATCAATGTAAAAGGCTGACGGTATTTTTTACCCGTAAAGAATAGTGTATCCGCATTATGCCGTTCATAAAGAAACTCAATATCACTTTTAAATCCTGATCCGGCTGCACCGCCGGCATCTGGAGCCGGATCTTGCATAATCGTAATATAATTGTAGGTATCAAAAATCAATGTTGGTGTAAACAACGGCGAAACACGGTAGGTGGATGATTTCAATTCATTCCCGGAAGATGTCGAGTAATCACTCAACATATCCACGGTCTGATCATTTTTAAAATTAAAATAGAATCCAAATCCACCTTTTGCTCCGGTAGAAAATCCCCCTTTCCAACCGTTGGGTGCATTGACCAATTCATTTCTGATATATGTGAGCGTATCCGAAATACGCTCTTCTGGTTTTTGTCCAAATACATTCTCGACAGCATCCTTCTTACATGCTACAGCAAAAAGAAGACAGCCTGCCAAAAAATTAAAAAATACTCTGTTCATATTATTTAAGCGTTAATGGTCCATAAAAATAGTTTGCTGTAACTCCTTTTTCATAAAATCCACCGTAGGTGCGGTATAGGGGATCAGTTGAACTGATTCCGGATGGAAGCCATCCCGCCACGAAAATGCGATTCGTCAAATATGGTAATACATAACCTTCAAATCCTTGGAGTAATATGCTACCATTTCCATTCGCCATTGCTCCGGAACTATTTGTGCTCTTCACAAACTGTACTTCGCCATTTACTGGATTATTGATCATCTGGAAATAGTACTCTGCGATATAAGTTGTACTAGTTGGTGATATCGTAAACCCGAGTCTCACTGCCACATTCGTTGCATCTGTAAAGTTCAATTGGAAATAAGTTACTTTACCGGTACTGTAGCCAGGATTCTGTTTTACATAAGCTGCCTGCACATTATCCATCAGCGTTTTAAAAGTTGAAGAAGATCCATAAGTTGTCAGATAATTTGCTCCAGGCGTATATGTAATCGTAGCAACTTTATTGGTATTGATCCAATTCGCCAAGGTCTGGGTCAAGTCCGCTGGATCTTTTGCACTATATAATGTTTTGAAAGCATTCTGAACTTCAGTTTGTAATACACGAAAGTCAACATCAAAAGCATCTTTAAAATAACGAACCACAATTTCTTCTTTTTTTCGCAATTTCTGCTGGGCAGAAATTGGAGCTGACACAACATAATTGTCAAACCAGACCTGTCCTTCAACCAGAAGGTGAGCGGTCATCTCCGCAAAATCCTCCGTATACTGTCCACGGGCATAACGGCTTACAAAACCCAAAGATTTCGCCACCGCATCAGTATTAGACGAATTGGTCCAATCTGCATAGTAATCGCCTTTAGTCACCGCCTCAAAATCAGATGGAATAGGCACATTCTGATTTAGTATATGGGTGAATTCGTGATGTATTGTTCTTAATTTGCGACGTACACCATTATCTCCTTCTACCGTTGCAGCATTGAAACTATTAACGCCATATAACGTCACCTTCCGTCCTCCGTCAGCTGTACCCAAGGTAACTGATCCATTCGTATTATAGGAAACCGAGCCATATAATAGGTACTGTTTCGGGGCAAGCGTCTTGATAAATTTATTCCCCGCAACCTTTTGATAGGGTTTCAAATAAAGGTTTAATACAGCCACCATCATTGGTTTAACCTTATCTATGGCAACTGGCGCAATATCTTTGGAGACATCGGTCAAGTTGCGATCAAAACGGTAAATAACCTCTATATTAAAGGGATCCGTCAATTCGCTCATCAACCATTGATCCACTTCACTGTTTCCCTCGGGATCAGTGTTAAAACTATTCATATCAACATCCAGCTTATCACTATCTTTTGAACAGGATGTAATCGTCATCATTACAAGCACACAGCCTGTAATAATATATTGGAAATATCTTTTCATAACAGCAATATCTATCTAGGGTTAGCAGGAATTCCGGTATTAATAGCATCTTGAGGAATCTGAAATACCCGTCTCGGATCATTTTTATCCAAAGTTTGGAATGTTTCGTTTCCACTTGCTTCTATAAAATTGTGTTTTACAGTCAAACCATGTCTTAGAATATCCATCCAGCGAATTCCTTCCTGCATAAATGCAATACGTTTGATTTCAAGAATAGCCATGATCACTGCTTCTTTGTCCGATAAATTACTTACACCAGCATTTGTCTGGAAATAGTCCTTAATTTTTGGAATAGTCAAGGCGTGAGCTGTAGGGTTATACGCATCTATATTGGCTGTACCAAAGTCATTGAGATCCTTTAAAGCCAGATCATAGCTTCCTTTTTGCACATATGCCTCAGCACGGTTCAATAGTACCTCATCGGCAGTTAAAAGCGGCGCCATAATGTAAGGATATCCTGTCCCAGCTTGAAAATTTGTATAATAGAATAATTCATTAAACTTGTTCGTCGTATAGTTTGGTGCTGTATATACGCCAAATTTATTAATCAATTTGGCGCCATACACGGTGTTACCGGTATAGATATTTTTTACCGTTTCACCAAAACTATAGCGCGCATTTCCGGCCCCGCTACTGCGCTGAAAAACTGAATATGTATTCGCTAACAGCAGATTCCATGACTTGCTTGCCTTTGTATACTCTTGCCGATATTCCGCATAGGACCTCGGATTTAAATCCGTTACATACTGACGGATATTTCCTTTAAAATTACCATCAGGATAAACGGCAGAGGCATATTGTATCGCCTTATCCCAATCGCCTTTGAAGAGGTAGAAGCGGACGGCAAAAGCGAACGCTGCCTGTTGAGTAAAATGGTAATGTGGCACTTCGTACTTCGCCCCTTTTAACAACGCTAGACCTTCCTCCAAGTCCTTTTCTATCTGTGCATAGGTAGAAGCAACCGTTCCACGCTCATAAACTGGCCTTGTAGTTGTCTCTGGTTGAAGTGGATATGGAATACCAAGTCCTGAATTATCACCGCCGATTTGATAAGGATTGCTAAAAAAAATCGATAACATAAAAATGGAGTATGCTCGGGCGACTAACGCCTCCCCTTTATATTGATCAGCAGCAGCACCAAATTTTTCTTTTTCTATCGCAGCCAAAGCTTCATTGGTAACAGCTACTGCACGATAGCAGGCATTCCAATATTCTGCAGGCGAACCATTGCCTGTCTCTTGTACAACATTCCAATTGTAAAGACTGATAAAAGGTTCGTTATTATGGCCAGCCAAAGCTGCACTTTTATCTTCGGCGTTATCTGAGGCAGTTTCCGCAAAGGTATAATAATTCCGATCCGGATAGGCTGTCACCAAAAGTTGCGATAACTTCTCCACGGTGTTAATCTGCGTACGCATATCAGGTTCTTCTTCGAGGTATTTGTTACAGCTTGTATTCAATACCGAGAGACCTAATGTTAAGAGTATAATTTGTTTATAATTTCTTTTCATCTTGTTCATTTTTTAGAATCCCAATTTCACGGCCAATGTGTACTGTCTAGGGATAGGCATTGCTACACCACCATTATTAAAAAACTCGGGGTCAGCACCGTTCAGCTTTTTATCCGAGTATAGCAAGGCTATATTGTTTCCTACCAGCGAAATCTGCGCCGTGCTGAATCGCAGCTTCGACACCAAAGTTTTAGGCAATTCATAGGATATGGCTACATTTTTTAAACGAATAAAATCTCCCTTGGCAACCCGTTGATCCGAGTAGTTGTATACATTATATGGATAGATTGCATCTGTTGTGGATCCATTGGGTCTATAAATCCTGTTATCTGCCGTGAACTTATCCAATATCGCCGGGATATTGGTCATTCTTTCATCTCCGGGCATTTGCCAGCGGTTGACCATATCCTTTGACATGGAGTTCATATCAGAATAGGTTGCTGAGAAAGTTGGCTGTAAACGCACATAGTTGCCTGTCGCAAATGTAAATAGTGTGGATAAAGTGAAAGCCTTATACGAGAAATTATTATAAAATCCACCAGTAAATGTTGGATCTACTGGGCCATGGTATTTCAGGTATTTAACATCGGTCGTGTTCTGCAAATAAATATAAGGCTCATTCCGTTCTCCATTTACACCAACGTATGTTGGGTAACCATATTGGGGATTTAATCCATCGAATTGGAGCGAAAACAATCCGCGTTGTGCATACCCTTTCATTGGCGCCCCCTCAGCACGAACCAGGTTCCAGATGTTCGGGTTTACCTCAAGCTCCGTGATCTTGTTCGTATTATAAGCAAAATTAAACTGGGTCCGCCATTTAAATGACTCTCCTCTCACGGGAGTTCCCGCAATGGTAAATTCAAAACCCGAAGACTTCATTTTTCCATAATTGGCATATTTGGTGTTTTGACCTCCGATTCCCGAAGTTTTCAAGTACCCCAAAAGATCGAAGATATTTCTTTTGTAGTAATCCATAGTGATATTTACCTTGTCATTGAACAATCCGATATCAGTACCGACATTGAACTCATACAATTTTTCCCATGTAAGCTGGCTATTGGCTAAACTGGAAATATTGATTGATGTCTCCTTTTCATTCTCATAGGGGCGATAGGTAATCCTGTTATAATATAATGTCGTAGAATTGGACGCGTCGCCCATATTAGCAACCAAACCGTAGGTACCTCTCAGACGCAATGAACTAAACACATCACCTTTATTGAAGAAATCTTCCTGATCTACGTTCCATGCTCCTGAGATATTCCAGGTAGGCAACCACCGCACATTACTTGTTGATCCCATTTTATTGGATCCATCGTATCGAACAGTTGCGTTAATAGAATATTTTTCTGCAAAGCTGTAGGCTCCCCGAAACATAAAAGCGACATTCCGGTCTTTTCCATGGTTCATTCCAAAATAAGCATCACCGGTTTCGATCATTTTTTTGAAATACTTATAATTCGGATTTACCAATCCGCCGTTTGCAAATTGATATCCAACCCCATCATAATCCGAATTCTGACGATCAGCCATTCTGATCTCCATTGAACCAAATAAATTAAGACGATGGTCTTGATTAAATTGCTTATCGAATTCTAAATTATGTCGGAAGTAATAATTTTTGATATCATTGTTGGTCGTATTGAAGAAACCTCCATTAGGGAGAATAACAACAGCTGGATCGTTTGGAAAATCAGGATCTTTATACAAGAAATTATTACCATCATTGACGATTGTATTTGCATTTGCACGAAATGTCGAAGCCATATTGGAATTCTCCAGGACAGAATGATTTCTTTCAGAAAGCGCATAACGATAAGCCGCATCGATCGAGTAAACCAAAGATGGCATGATCCGATATTTGATACCACCTTGTATCTTCAAATCAATCATCCGTAGTTGCATATAATTTGTATTCAGCTCGTTGATAATATTGAAAGGAGCATAGTTTCGGGTAAAATATTCCAAACTACCATCCTCATTGTATGGTGTTATCAACCTACTGGTATTTAATGCGTACGAATAAGGATTGATATCAAAATCCCTAGAATAAGAACCGTATACAGGATCCGATTGACGTGTTAATGTACCCGGCGCTTTCTGGTCCCGAATTGATCCATTAATCAATAGTTCCGCGGAGAACTTGTCTGAGAATTTAACGTTTTGGCGTATATTCCCGGTGAAACGTTTCACATTGTCCACTAAAGTCTGTCCATTATCTCCTGTATAACTTGTAGAAATATAGGTCTGTGCTTTGCTTGATCCCGAGGTGATACTCAATGAATGCTCTTGTAACAACGAATTCCTAAAAAGCACATCAAACCAATCCGTATTTGCTTTGGTGTACCTTTCTAAAAATTTAAGTCTTTCGCCACGGGTGTTTTTCAATGCAAAAGAGTCCGTATTTTCATCATAAACATACATTTGATTATACATTTTTGTAAAAACACCACCATTTGCAGCATTGGCAACCGCAGCGTGATCCAGATAGCCTTTATTTTCCATTTCCAGCAAAACAGACATCTGTTCGGCCGAATTCATGATATCAAACTGACTGTAGCTCGGCTTTAAATAAGTCGTAAATGTTCCAGAATAATTTACTTTCGCTTTACCTTCTGTATTCACCCCTCTTTTGGTATTGACCACAATGACACCATTCATGGCACGTGCACCATACATCGCAGTTGCCGCTGCATCTTTCAGAATAGTAAAGGAGGCAATATCATCCGGATTTAAACCTGCAACTGATGACCCTAGTAAAGTATTTGCATCTCCCGAAGAGAGGGCTTCATTGGAAATATTGACCACATCTTCCAAGATAATTCCATCAACAACCCACAACGGCTTGTTATCTCCAGACAGCGAGGTCGCTCCCCTGACACGAACCTTAGGTGCAGCCCCAAAGGTTCCCGAAACATTCTGGACAGAAACTCCGGCCGCCTGCCCCTCTAGCATTCTCGTAATATCTGGTACACCGCTCCGTTCTGCATCCTTTGCATTTATTTTGGAGGATGCCCCGGTAAACAATTTACGATCTATATTTTGGTAACCAGTAGCGACAACATCAACGACATCTAGCTGGTTGTCTAAAGACGTTAAAACGATGGGAACATTTGCTCGACCATTTACAGCAACTTCCATTTCGGAAAATCCGACATATCTGACAACTAATGTGGCTGTACTAGGTGCATTTATCTTAAATCTTCCTTGTTCATCGGTTTGGGTAGAAACTGAAGTTCCTTTTACGGTCACTGTAGCGCCGCTCAGTCCTTTTCCGTCTTTATCCTTAACAGTACCTGTAAGGGTTTGTTGTAACGATGCAGTTAATGCATTTGAATTGATGGATTTTAAATTACTGTTGACAGAAATTGTATTGGCAATAATCTTATATTCAATATTATTATTTTTCAATACAGCGTTGAGTGCTTCCTCAACAGTGGCGTTCTTGACATTGACTGAAATTCTCGCTTTCGAATTCAGATTTTCACTGTATAGTACGCGCAGATGAGACTGCTTGGAGATTGCAGATAATGCCTCTTCAATGCGTGCATTTCGCATGTTCAAGGTGACTTTCTGGGCAGTACCTTTGGCATGCACACCTGTAACAAATGCGAATAAAAGACATGTACTAATTTTCATAATACGCAAGGGTTTACAAAAACGTGGATCTTGAGGGATCAAGGACCACCTTTTGCTAAATGGTAAGTTATTCATACATTTACACTTTGTGGTTAATTGGGGTTTAATTGTTCACTTTTTAATTTAGGACCTGATAATCACATTTTTCTGAACAGGGATGCGCCAACATTCCTGTTCTCTTTTTTAAGGTCTTTTGGGTAGGTATTAATTTGTCATAAGCAATGGGTTTGGGTTTAGTTAAATATTATTTTAGCTTTTCGTCTCAATAATCAATTTTCTTCCATCCACTTCAAATTTGAGGTTACTTACATAGGATAGCATTTCCAGCACTTGAGATAGTTTAACATCACGCTCGATACTTCCGGTATACTCCTTGTCCAGCTGTACGTTTCCCCTGAATTTCACATCCAGATCATACCATCTCGATAATTGATGTGCGATATCTACGATCGTTTCCTTTTTGAAATAAAACTCATTGTTGTGCCAAGACAGATCGCGTTGCAAATCTGCCCCCCCTTTGATCAGATTATCCTGAGATGACCATGCATATTCTCCGGGTGATAACTCAACACGTTCGTTATTTCTCCTAACCTCAACTTTGCCTTCCGCAAGGGTTGTACGAACTTGGTCTGAATAGGAATTCACATTAAAATGTGTCCCTAACACTTTGATCTCATTTCCCTTGGACTCCACAACAAAAGGCTGATTCGGATTATGCGCCACTTCAAAATAAGCCTCCCCGTCGAGAAAGACCCGGCGTTCTGTTTTTGAAAATTGAGCCGGAAATTTCAGTTGAGAAAGTGCATTGACCCAAACTTTTGTACCATCCACCAACGTCATTTTATAAAAACTTGCCTTCGGAACAATTAATGAATTATATTGCATTGAAATAGTCTGATCTGTCCCTTTGACGATCAACTCATTGCTATTACCAACAAGATTATTGTTTTTAGTCAGTGTTTTCGTAGAATCGTTATTCAGTGAGATCTTTGTTCCGTCTGCCAGCACTAAAATTGCTCCACTCGTTGCTGGTGCGATATCTTGTTTTTGTACAGCAACAACAGGTCTTTCTTTGGGAATATTAGCAGCAAATTCTGTTCGCCATAGTGCGAAGCATCCAATTAAAAATGTAATGGAAGCGGCAATTCCTAAGGACCATTTTCCAATTGATTTTATTCCTTTGTGGTGTTTATTATTTAGCTTATCCCAGGCTTTATTTGCATCCAATTTTCGCACAATGAATAAATCTTCTTCGATATTCTTTGCCTGGCGAAAAGATTCCAGAAATTGTTTGTTCTGCGGACTAGCTTTTAACCACTCGTCAAGCTGGCTTTGCTCTTCTCCAGTCAAGTTACCGCTAAGGAACTTCCGGAGTATTTCTGCAATATGTCCTGTGTTTTCTTTCATATATTACACTAAAGAAACGCAAGACGGAAAAAGGGGTGACAAGAATTTAAATATTTTTTAACAAAAATATAACAACAGGGAGAAATTCGGGATTCAGGCGTTTTAGCAGCATTTTCATACCGCGTTGCTTTTGTGTTTTCACGGTATTAATGCTAATCTGAAGTTCTTTGGTGATCTCAAGATTTGACAGGCCTTCGAGGTATCCCAATCGAAAGACCTGTTGGCAGGAGGCAGGCATTTGTTCAATAATTTTATAGATCTCCTGAATGAGTTCACTGTGGATCATATTCAATTCGAGTGCAGTATTGTCTTCTTCTGTAAAACCAACAACATTCCAATATTTTTGACGCACCTTTTCATGGCGTATGTGATTGTAGCAGGCGAAGCGCACAGAACTGTAGAGATAGTTTTTGATCGCAATCTCATTATCGCTAACTTGATTTGTATTTTTAAAATAGGCAATAAAAGCATCTTGTACCAGATCCTCTGCGACCGTCAGATCACCTAATATCTTCCACGCAAAATGACAGAGCCCGTTGTAGTGTGTTTTGAATAATACTTCTTCCTTCTGCATAGTTAGATCACTTCCTTTTCCAGCTATTATGTTTTATAGATGGGTATTTTAGGACATATATGTACATCTCATGAAGATGTTTAATAATTGTGCTATAAAAATGGCTAATATTTTTTATTATTTGCAAGAAAAATATTTCAAAATGGGCATTTTCCATTTTTTCTCTTAGGGTCACGCTCGTAATATTTATTATAAAACGAAAGATAAACCATACCGAGGAGATCAAAAACAAAATATTAGCAGATAACTAGGTATTAATGAAAGTAACAATTCTTTTTAGATTGAATTGTCACAAAATTATGAGAAATAATTCCTCGGGATTTTTATTTAAACAAAAAACTGGAATAGGATTATATCTCAGGCCACATTTGGTTCCGCACTTTTCATTATCGCTTCATTCCTGACCGTAATCCTTTGGTTGGACTACAGAATTACTTACAGAGCCGACGTGTTCACTTGCCTTGCTCATTCTGTTGCTTAACCGATGTATTGGTTCTTTTCCACTGTTCCCTATTACTCGAGAGATATACCAGTGTCCTGATGCCGCCCGTTGGGACGCTTTGGCTATCCATGTGAAGCCTTTGTACCTCGAAGCAATTGCTTAAGTCAAGAAACTAATGGCATTAGCCGAGTATGCGAAACGATGGAACAATACCGTGTTTCTTCCACAGTATATAAGGTTTACTTCGTTCGCTGCAGCGAACCATTCGCCACTAACTGTGTCTTCTTACTGGAATATGTAGTCTGTGCCTTGTGCCGATCGGCCTTTGTCGATTATGAACCTGTTTACTTGAAGCTATTCTGTTTTCACTTGCCCTGTCCGTCGAAATTTTCCACGATCGAAGGATTTACATCCCAGCGCAAGCGTTTACCCTGATCGGCTACGTGTTTGCTTTGGCTGCTTACCGGTTTGCAACAAGGGGGAAGCGTTTGCGTCCCGGCAAATTAATTATGGATAATCTATGCAAAAGGGGTGTCTCGCAATAATTTTGAGACACCCCTTTTTTTACCTCCATCCAATTTTATGGAGAAATAAATACCTTTTTTCTTTTTATTATCGACCAATTCCCCAACCAAGTTGTGCATAGAAACTTCCTAATCGATCAGCAGATGCGCCTGTGGCTTTCGTTACCACTGATATGTGTCATCTCTATAGGTGCAAACTATCTAATTGACTTTTTCTTTCTAGTTCGCCCGTCAACAAATGTTAGGATCAAACCGCCAAGGATTACCCATACAAATGCTGCAATAAACCAAGATAGGGTATGCTCATTAACTTTTTTTTGAAAATAATAATTGATAACCTCCCCCATAATTACCATAATAATCATTGCTAGGCAGTATCTTAAAAATACCTTATAATGATTTTTCATAATTAATTCTTTTTTAATTTTAAACACGATGTTCTCACAATCTTTTGAGCAAGCAAAGTCATTGTATTCATTTAAAGAAACTTTCACTAAAAAACAACAAGAACACACTAATAAAATTGCAAAGTAAGGTTACTAGAAAGATAGGCTTATATTGCTGTTTTACAAAAAATTGAAAAATGGATATTCCAATACAAATCGTTATTAAAATTAATATAGGAATCGTAAACAATTCAACAATAACTCCTAAGGCAGTTTCTATATTTTCAGGTATTATAGCAATGTAGTAAAAATGAATTATTAAAAGCAATGCATAAACCAAGCTACTTATTGACCCAATTAATACTATTTTTAAGTTTGAATCATTCATATACTAAGAGTAAATATAGCTCTTCCATACAACGATAGAAGAGCCATTAACATAAACTATATTTCTACCCTACAGGAACATATTTTACGCTTTTCTCCGAATTTTCAAAATAACCATAAGGATAAGCTGATGTTGGATTCACATAGGTCATCTTTTTAACCTTCACACCTTTTATGCTAAACTCCTTATAAAATTCTAATCCTGTCTCCGTATACGTATAGGAATAGATATTTTCGTCTTCTGGATCATCAAACACGAAAGCTCTATTCATAGCTGTATAGATATACGCTTCATAGCTTGCGCCCCCAACTTCCACCGCATACTCATAAAATGAATCAAATAATTGTGCATTTTTCTGCATTTTCTTAATCAATGCTGCCGGATCCGATTTTATCGGAAGCATAACAACACGATTATAAGTCTTGCGTCCCTGAAGGATGACCGAATCCGCGGTTGCTTTCAGCACCAAAAACTCGAAATCCCCTTTCGTCCCGGTGTCTACTGCTCCTTCACCGGTATACGCCCCTGGAAGAGCAAAAAAGTGGATAATTTCGTTAAAAGTATCAAAAGTCAAAATAGGCCCTGCTCCAGGATAGACCTTGTAAGTGCTTTCTTGTATACTATAATTAGGTTGTATTAGGTTAGGTACATAATCAGCCTGAAACTCGACTCGTTCATCAGAGGTAAATTTTGTAAATAGATTGTAGCCGCCAAATTCCAAATCTCTACTTGGATAATATTGCATAATCCAACCGTTCGGATTTGATTTTAAAATTTGGTATGCATTGTTTACACTTGCATTCAACCGCTCTGTTGGGTTATCTTCAAAGAATCGATCGCGTTTTTTATCACAACTTGTTCCCAACAAAAGCGATACAAACATGGCTATATAAATTGAATGAAATTTCATAATCTTTTATTTATTTGATTTTTGTTTGATCAAAACCATCTAATTTCGCTGTCCTATCGAGGATATTTTTTCGAAGTAGGTCCATATCAATCCCCCACTTATCCTTCATATAGGTTTTTACGATATTAAGCTTCTTCTGTACCAGCGCCCTACCTACGGCGGTTGATCCCGGAGCCGTCAATATTGAGTTGAACTCGTTTTGACTTCTGGTCACGTAATACGAATAGAGTTCTGCGTAGTCCTCTACAGCTTCCTTTGAAGCATATGGTGAAATAAATCCATCAGCGACGGCTAAACCAATCTCGTCTTCTGAATAGGTCTGACTCCAATCATCCCCTACGTAGGTAGTGCCTGTTATGCTATTAAAATCTGAGGGGAATGGTTTAGTCTGATTCAAAATATGTTGAAACTCGTGATGTATCGTTTTAAAATAATAATGATTTAAATAATCTACGTCACTTCCACTTTCTTCATCCAGATTTAACAAATTATATAACGTCATCTTAGTACCGTTTTCAGCGGTTCCCAATACTACAGTACCGTTATTCCTAACCGAAACCGAACCGATATAATTCAATAGTTTAGGGAAATAACTCCGAATGAACTGTTTGCTTCCTGTTAAATCGTCATAAGGTTCAAGCCCCAGATATTGGATTAATCGAGTCATTCGAATCGATGCGTCATACGTGGCGGGTACCAAGTTATAATTCATATCCGACTCCTTATCTACATATTTATATAAGATATCTATGTTGTAAGGTTTTGTTATATTTTCATAAATATATTTATCTAAATCATTCTGTGTTAATTTCGAATCAATGAAAACACTATTTGGATCCAGCTTATCTTCCTTTCTACATGAAGCGAGAAAGGAAAGCATTAGACCTACATATATTAAATTTTTAAAAATGTTCATCTTACCTTGGATTTGGAGTTAAACCTGCATTAATAACATCTTGTGGCAATTGTATAGCCCTTCTATTGTCATTTGTCGTCAACACATCTGAAGATACAGAACCCACAGTACCCCCAGACAATGTTCTTCTATAAACCTCTATACCATATCGTTTAATATCAAACCAGCGAAGCCCTGTATGAAGCGTATGAATTCGACGCATAAAGAGTACAGCATGAATCATATTCTCCTGTGTACCAGTCTCAATCGTATATTCAGGGTTATTCAATTTCTTCTTTGGTGTCGGAACCTTTGGCGTGTAATACGCAAAGTGATTCCCCCAGTTATTTATCCCTTCCACCGTCATTTTCGAAGCAAAAGTCACCGTATTACCTGCCCAAAGCTGCATATCCTGAATGGCTACCTCGTAATTTTTCAAGTGAATATTAGCCTCTGCCCTTGTGAGAAGCGCTTCCTCCGAGGTCAGTTCTGTCATTGTCGTACGGGCAAATCCCGTTTGTGCCACTGGATCAGTAAATTCAAATAGATATGGGAAACGAGGCAAAAGTGCCTTATCAATATTGGTTCCGCCATACACATAAGCCCTGATCCGATAATTTGTAGAACCTATTTGAATAGTTCCAGATTCAATACCAGGCCAATTAGAAGGTGCCAAGTATGGAGCTATCGCAAAAAGAGTTTCCTTTCTTGCGATGACAGCATTATGATTATATCGCGACTCCGTATAATATGCTCCAAACATAAGCCCTAAACTTGAATAGGGTGAAAACAGGAGAAAATTAGCCTTCAGTGTACTGCTGTTATACTCACGCGCAGCATTGCTTTGATCTGCCGCAAATGCCGCGACTTGCGCATAGTTTCTTAACGACTCGGCAGGATCTCCAAGCGCTTTAGAAGCATAATCAGCAGCTTTCTGCCATTCGCCCATAAATAAATATACGCGTGCAGCAAAGGCATAAGCAGCAGTTTTGTTGAAATGGTATTTTGCCGTGGCACTATTAGCATATGCCGCATCATCGATCAATGGTATCCCTTCTTCTAGATCTTTAACCACATTATCATACACCTCTGCTACTGTATTCCGTTGGTATTTAGGAGAAAGAGTGGTTTCGGGCTTCGTCATATAGGTAACACCCAAATCAGATTTTGAAGTACTATGATTGTAATGTTTCCCAAACAAGTTAACTAACATAAAATGATTATATGCACGGGCCACCAACGCTTCGCCTCTTTGAGGCTTGAGGTTTTCCGGGTTTCCCGCTTTTTCTATAGCTTCTAAAGCTGCATTGGCGCTAGATATTGCCTTATAGGAAGCCATCCAAAATTCGTTGATATCGTCGTTGTCTTTTTCCGTAATTTCAGACCAGTTAAACATTTGCCCAGATAATCTAGAAGAATAGGGATTTGTTGATCCATAATCATCGACATTATCAGAAGACAACTCTGCCGTCATCACATAAGAGCTTGTGGGATAAGCAGAAGTTAAGATTTTCCCTATCTTATCCGCATTATTTAATTCAGCACGGTTATCTGGAAGTTCATCCAAATATTTATTACATGAAGTAAACCCAATGAAACATCCCGAGAGTAGTAATATATTTAAGAATTTAGTTTTCATTTCAAAAAAGTTTAAAGTCCTAATCGTACAGTTAACGTATATTGTCTTGGTATTGGCAAAGCAACCCCACCAGAGTTGACAAATTCGGGGTCTTGCCCATTTAACCGCTTGTCAGCGTACAGCAACCATAGATTGGTGACATTCAATCGAAAGCCCAAAGAGGAAACTTTAAAAGAATTAACAACATTTTTAGGTAAATCATAACTCAAGGACAAATCCTTCAAACGAATAAAGTCACCTTTTGCAATATTAACCGAGGAATAATTGTAAGCATTATAAGCATATTTATAATCTCTGTCATTCCTTACAATCCGTTTATCGATCATTACTGGTACATTTGTGATCAGTTCATCTCCAGGTACGGTCCACGAATCCCAGAACTCTCGCGTGGTTGCTGTTAGATCGGTATATTGAGTTTTATAAACAGGATCCAGACGAACAACATTGCCGAACGAATAAGTAAAAAAGACGTTCAACTTGAACCCTTTATATCCAAAGATATTTCCAAAACTTCCCATGGTTGTTGGTTCAGTCGGGCCTTCGTATTTTAAATAACCAATTTTATCCCGCTCCTGAAAGTTGAGTCCGGTGGTTGTAGGGCCGTCTGGTCCTGTAAAGATTGGAAGTCCATTAATATCCAGCTTTTCAAATGGAATTGAAAATAAGGATCTCACTGGATACCCTTGCAATCCAAATCCGTTCCCTGAGATCAAATCAACAACTTGCTTATGATTTTCCATTTCCGTAATTTTGTTTACGGCTTTGGTGAAAATAAAACTAGAGTTCCACGAAAAATCTTCATTTCTAAGAATTGTTCCCGCTACACTCAATTCTAAACCATGTGAATTCATTTTGGCAATATTTCCATATTTCGAAATTTGTCCGCCCAACCCCTGCGTATTAATTTCCCCGATTAGATCATGTTGTTTACGTGTATAATAATCCACATCAATTGCGAGGCGATTATTAAACATACCTATTGAGGTTCCGATATTGAATTCCTTTTTCTTTTCATAAGTAAGTAAGGAATTTTCGAGGTCTTTTATCTGCAAACCTGTTTCTTTATCTCCAGCATTAGGGCGCCAAGGATTATAACTTTCTAAAATAGCTTTAGAATTTGTCACAAAAGAAGGTCCCCTATCAGCTGTCAAGCTATATGATGCTTTAAATGACAAGGTGTTGATAGGAGAGTTCCAATTCTTGAAGAATTTTTCATTATGTACATTCCATAAACCAGCAACGTTCCAAGTTGGCAACCATCTTGCCGAAGTAGATTTACCCAATCTATTGGTACCTTCATACCTCAATGTACCATTTAAAGTATATCGTTCGTCGTAGGTATAGTTTGCTTGACCAAAGAAAGCCACTTCCCTATTTCTTGTATTAATGACTTTAAAATAGTCGCTGTTCTCTTCCTGCCCCTTTTTAAATACATGATAATCCGTGAATGGAATTTCCCCTAGGTCATATTGAATTCCCCACCCTCGATACCAGTCATTATTCCGTGTATCATTGTTGACAGTTGCTCCCCCAAAAGCATATAATTTATGTACTTCATTAAACGTATTGTTATAATTGAAATTAAACCTAAAGTTCTGAGAGACCATCTTGTAATCTGTGCGATTGTATATTCCACCATATGGTAATACGGAAACTGGAACAGCGTATGGATCGTCGGGATTTTTATATAAATAAGGGTTCTTATCTCGTATAATCGTATTTGGCATCGCACGATAAGCAAGCGCCTGATTAGAATAATCCTTCACATAATGCTGCTGCGAAGATTGTTGATAGCGCAATGCCCCCATTGCTGTCAATTCCAATTGTTTTAAAACCTTCCACGATAACTCGCCTTGAAATTTATAATCACCCACATTAATATCCATGTAATTGTTTCGCAATTCATTCAGGATATTGAAAGGAGCATAATTTCTAATGTAAGACTCTTTCGCATCCAAGGTCCGAGATGTATTCATTGCATACGAATATGGGTTGATATCGAAATCACGTTTTACTTCCATATTGACAACATCAATTGTTTGGCCGAGAGTCCCTGGAGCACGTTGATCGCGATACGATCCATTCGCTAGCAAATTCAATTTTAAATTGTCAAGCAAATTATATCCCGCATTAAACATTGCCGTGTAACGCTTCACCCCGCTTTGCCTAGCCCATCCTGGGTCATTGATGGCACTTAACGATGTATAATATTGAGCTTTCTCAGTACCGGAAGTCAAACTTATTGAATGGTTTTGCATCACATTTCTACTAAACAATTCTTTAAACCAATCTGTGTTCCTGTATTCGGCCTGGCGCAAATAAGCATTTCGTGCCGTCTCTGTATTTTCCAATTTACCAGCATTAATCATCTGGTACATTTTACCATAGACGCCGCTCTCAGAAGCCACCGAAACGTCAGAAAGATTAAGCCATCCACGTTGGTTCATAAATTGATACATGGACATTTGCTCCTGGGAGTTCATGATATTAAAACTATTATAGGATGGAATATCTCTCGACGTAAATTCACCTACATAATTAAATGAATTCCGTCCCACAGCACCTTTTTTTGTGGTGATCACGATAACACCTCCCATGGCACGGGCGCCATATATTGAAGTCGCTGAACCATCTTTTAAAACTTGAAATGATTCAATATCATTTGCGTTTAATCCAGCAACGGCAGAACTTATTAACGTCAGTGCATCTCCAGAAGATAAAGCATCCGAAGAAACATCTGCCACATCCTCAATAATAATCCCATCAACAACCCAAAGCGGCTTCGAACTACCGTAAATTGATGTTGCCCCACGGACACGGATCTTCGGAGCCGAACCGAATGTCCCAGAAGTATTTTGCACGGAAACACCAGCAACTCTCCCTTCCAGAGAACGACTTGGATCAGGTAACCCGCCCAATTCAACGTCTTTCATATTGACTTTGGCAGTTGCCCCAGTAAAGTTCTGACGATCTATTTTTCCCCCCAAACCTGTTACTACTACTTCATCAATTTGTCTTTCATCAGTAGCTAATACAATTGCTATCGCATTTCTACCATTTACAGGTACTTCAATAGTAGAATAACCTACAAATCTGACAATTAAAGTAGCACTAGATAAAGCGGAAATTTGGAAACTACCGTTTGCGTCCGTTTGAGTAGATAGAGAGCTCCCTTTTACAGTTACTGTAGCACCGGCCAATCCTTTCCCCTCCTTATCTCTTACCGTTCCGGAAATTGTCTGTTGTAAGGAATTAGATGCCCCATGGTCGATAGTTTTCCCATTGACAGAAATCGTATTGGCAATAATCTTATACTCAATATTATTGCTTTTCAAAACGGCATTTAATGCAGCTGCAACGGAAGCATCTTTCAGATTGACATTGATCCTCACTTTGGAATCAATATTTTCCCCATAAAATAACTGCAGATTGGATTGTTTGGAAATCGCATTCAGCGCTTCTTCAATCCGTGCATTTTTCATTTTCAACGTAACTTTCTGCGCAATGCCATTGGCTTGAACTCCGGTCACAAAGGCGAAAAGAAGGCAGGTACTAATTTTCATAATACGTAAAGGTTTGCTAAACCGCGGGTCATGAGGTATCAGTCGCCACGTTTTGCCAAATGGTAAGTTATTCATACATTTACTCTTTGTGGTTAATTGGGTTTACTAAATTCGCTTTTTAAATTTTTAGGCCTTTTTTAATCATTTCTGGACAGGGATGCTGCAACATTCCTGTTCTATTTTTTTAGGCTATCGGTTAGGTATTGATCGATCACATAGGCACTCCTTTTTTATTTATTTTCTATTGTTAATTCTTTTCCATTAAGTTCAAATCTCAGGTCACAAACATAGCTAAGCATTTCTAACACCTCTGACAGCTTAACATCACGCTTGAAATTGCCGGTATACACTTTATCTAATGCCACATCTTTCTTGAATTTCACCTGGATATCGTACCATTTAGACAGTGTAGAGGCTATCTCAACAATGGTTTCTTTCTTAAAATAAAATTGATTATGATGCCAAGAAAGGTCGTGTTCTAAATCGGCTTTTCCTTTCCGGAGCTGTTCTCCTATGAGATTCGCATATTCTCCGGGTTCCAGGACGATCACATTTCCAGAATGACTTACTTGTACTCTACCCGAAGATAATGTGGTACGAACATTATTACTATAAGCATTGATATTGAAATGTGTTCCCAATACTTTTACTTCATTCCCCTTGGACTCTACATAAAATGGTCGCTTTGCATCATGTGAAACCTCAAAATAGGCCTCACCGTCCAAAATTACCCGGCGTTCGTTCTTATCGAATTTTTCAGGAAATTTAAGTTGCGAATTTGCGTTGACCCAAACTTGGGTACCATCCTCCAGATTTAATTTATAGAAATGCCCTTTAGGAACGACTAATGTATTGTATTCAATTGCCCATTCTGTCAGTGGTGCTACTACAGCAGCAGTTCCGCCTTTAGTCGCCGCTACAACAATTTTCGGGTCTATTGCCTTCACCGAATTTTCCAAAGGCACCACAGATCCATCTGCCAGTAGCAATAAGGCACCAGATTGTGCTGGCAAGACATCTTTTTTAAGAACCTTTTGAGCGACCTTTGTACCAGAACTATTTGCTTCTTTCTCACGAAGGTAAAATATTACCGCACCGAATAACAGGATAAAAACAGCTGCAATGCGGAAAAATGGCCAATAATTAATCTTTTTAGGATGTCTAACAGCATTCACTTTTTGCCAAGCCTCTCCTTCGTCCAGATCTGCAAAAAAATTCAGATCCTGCTCAATATTTTTTGCACTCCGAAATTCGTCAATCAGTTTGTCGTTTCTTTTGTCAGATTTGCGCCAATGCTCAATTGAATCACGCTCAGCAACAGTTTCCTGTCCACGAAGTAACTTATAGATTAGTTTGGCTATGTAATTGGTATTAGCTTTCATATCTATAGGTTAGAAACCCTATAGATCGATACGGGGTGACAAGAAATTAAAATTATTTTAACAAAAAAATAACAAAGGGCAAAAACTCAGGATGCAGTTTTTCCAGTAACATCTTCATACCGCGCTGTTTTTGAGTTTTAACGGTATTCACACTGATCTGGAGCCTTTCGGTGATCTCTAAATTGGATAAACCTTCGAGATACCCCAATTTGAAAATTTGCTGACAGGCAGCCGGCATTTCTTGAATAATCCGATAGACTTCATTGATGACCTCCGTATGAATGATGGATAGTTCGACAGAATGTTCATCTTCTTCGGTAAAACAGACTTGTGACCAATATTTCTCCTTCACCTTTTCGTGCCGGATATATTTTAAACAGGAAAACCGAACAGCCGTATATAAGTAGTTGCGCACAAAATTCTCAGATTCATCCATGCGTTGTTTTTCCTTAAAAAAAGCAATAAAAGCTTCCTGTACCAAATCTTCCGCAACGGAAGGCTCCCCTACGAATTTCCATGCAAAGTGACACAAACTTTTATAATGCTGTCTAAATAACTTTTCTTCAGGTCCCATAACATAAAACGGGTATAACAAACAATTGATCAGTCGCGATTAATGGAGTTCGACAAACTAGTCTATTGTAAAGATAGAATTTTAATCTTATTTTAACAATTATTAACATGTTTATTACATATTTTGCAAAAACAACATCACTTGCCCTATCTTATATCAACTAATTATAGACAATACATTCAGCTGTTGTTTTCTAACATAACTTAGATTCCGTCCTTCAAGAAATCTTACTATCCTGCAAAATAAAACCTCTTTTATTGTCTTTATACGAAGCAAAACATTCAAAAAATTCCAAATTTCCGTCTTTTTTCACTATATTGTAGACTTTCATAAAAAACCTTCATAGCCAGATAAGTATCAACAGCAATAAAATTTCGAAGGTTCTTATTGAAAAATAAATACTCCAATAAAAATTAAAACAAAGACTAAATGCTATTTACTGTTCTGTCAGGATTAATAACATCGAGCCTTATTGTTCCATTTGGTCGATTCCTAAAAACCAGATGGGGTTTTATTCTCGCATTCTTACCGGTACTCTTATTTTTGTATTTTACAAAATTTGTTGTACCCATCGGCCAGGGATCTTATTTTGTCCAATCCACAGCTTGGGTTCCATCGCTAGGTATCAATCTGGATTTCAAATTGGATGGACTTTCGCTACTTTTCACCCTGTTGATTACAGGGATCGGAGCGTGTATATTCTTTTACGCGAATTCCTATCTTAAAGGACATCGGTACATTGATCGATTTTTTGGCTACCTCTGTTTGTTTATGTCTGCCATGTTGGGCCTGGTACTGTCCGACAACATGCTGCTCCTTTTTATCTTTTGGGAACTAACTTCCATCAGCTCATTTTTCCTCATCGGATTCAACAATGATAATGCTGATTCCCGCAAAAGTGCGATGACCGCACTATCCATTACGGGCCTGGGTGGTTTCTTCCTGCTGGCAGGCTTTGTATTAATGGGCAATATCGCTGGCACCTACAATATAACCGAACTTGTAGACAAGGTCGCTTTGATTCAACAACATCCACTCTTTCCGCTGGTTTTTGGATTGGTAGCGCTTGGCGCCATCACAAAATCTGCACAGTTTCCCTTCCATTTTTGGTTGCCGGGTGCAATGAAAGCGCCTACACCCGTATCCGCATACCTGCACTCCGCTACCATGGTGAAAGCAGGGATATATTTGCTGGCCCGCTTTTCACCAATCTTGGGCGGAAACCCAATCTGGATGTATTCGCTTATGATCATCGGTGGAATTACCATGCTCTACGCGGCATTCCACTCGCTTTTCAGAACTGATCTTAAGGGCGTACTAGCCTATTCGACGATATCCGCACTGGGGATCTTGGTTTTCTTACTTGGTCTTGGATCTAAGGAAGCAGTCATCGCAGCAAGTGCTTTTATTCTCGTTCACGCCTTATACAAAGCTGCGCTGTTCCTAATTACGGGTATTATAGACCATGAAACCGGAACAAGGGATCTCACGGTCCTACGGGGCTTGCGCAAAGTCCTGATGCCTGTTGCCATTGCAGGCTTCCTTGCGGCTCTCTCCAGTGCAGGCGTACCCTTGACCCTTGGATTTATTGGAAAGGACCTGATCTACGAGGCTACTTTACATGCTACCCCTAGTTTATTCCTCTACTTGACAATAGCCGCCGTAGCGACAAACATACTCCTGGTATCGGCTGGATTTATGGCTGGAATCAAACCCTTTATGGGCAAATTACCTGAGCAGTTTGACCATATCCATTTACCTTATAAATCTATGTGGATCCCGCCGTTGCTGTTGGCAATACTGGGTGTGATCTTCGGTTGCTTTCCTGGTTTCGTGGGCAACTGGATTGCTGGTCCAACCGCAAACAGTATCCTTGCGCAACAAGAGGTATTCCACCTAAAAATATGGCATGGCTTTAACCTGATACTTTTACTGAGCACCATAACCATTTTTGTTGGAACGCTCTTATTTATCGCCAACAAGCCCAGTCATAAGAAACTTGCCTGGATTACTACTTTTGAAAAAATCTCTCCAGCATATATCCTCAATGTATGTGCCCGAGAAATTGAATTATTTTCGGCCTTTTTTACCGCAAAGATGCACAACGGCTACCTGCGCTCCTATTTATTAAAGATCATTCTATTTGCAGAGCTATTGATTGGCTATCAGCTCTACCTAGGCGGTCCATTACATATCAAATGGGACACCTTGTCTCCGGTGAGTTTTTATGAGGTAACCACAGTATGTATCTTAGTCGGCGCCATTGTACTGACGATCAGAACTGCATCAAGGTTGACCGCAGTGGTCGCAACAAGTGTTGTGGGCTATGCGATCTGTCTAATCTTTGTGTTCTATAGTGCACCAGATTTAGCAATGACCCAGTTTACGATCGATACGCTAACGGTGGTTCTTTTTGTACTGGTCCTTTTCAAATTACCGTCTTTCCTAAATTTGGCAAACCGGCGTACCATCATTCGGGATGCAGCTGTCGCCATCATATTTGGTATTCTGCTCTCTATGGTAGCTTTACGGGTGTTACATGAACCCACCACCACCGATATCAGTGACTTCTATGGCGACTATGCTTATGTATTAGCTAAAGGAAAAAATGTTGTCAATGTACTGCTTGTGGATTTTAGAGGCTTTGATACCATGTTTGAAATTGTGGTATTGAGCATTGCCGCACTAGGAGTCTACAGCTTATTGAAATTACGTTTGAAATCATCTGATAAAGAGTGAAAATAAAAAGGTTAAAATTAGAAAATAAAAAAGAGAGTCAGTTGACAAGCCGCAGGCTTGTACAACCAAAATTTCAATACTCGGATCTCACTACTCAATACTAAATGAATAGCACAATATTACAGACAGCAACGCGATATCTCTTACCGATACTTTTATTATTTTCGGTATTTCTCTTGCTCCGGGGGCATTATTATCCCGGTGGAGGATTTGTAGGCGGCTTGGTGGCATCAATCGCTTTTGTATTGCATAGCTTTGCCTTTGGCCCTCAAAACACCATGAAGCTCATTCAATATAAGCCCTTGTCCTTAATTCCCATCGGTTTGGGAATCGCTGCGGTGAGCATGTTTTTACCCACTTTTTTTGGTTACCCTGTC
>Ga0308158_10001246_pt1 | contig 28296 bp, 23 predicted proteins | sample PhyBR2_FD_201038 | JGI IMG/M metagenome (GOLD analysis project Ga0308158, IMG submission 201038) | Phyllosphere microbial communities from UC Gill Tract Community Farm, Albany, California, United States - DLSLB.R2 | ecosystem: Host-associated > Plants > Phyllosphere > Unclassified | place: USA... | reverse complement strand
TCATTGTTTAAACGAATTGCAGATTTGGGTTATACCATTAACTTGACGGATGAGGCTAAAGGTTTCATTGCAGACAAAGGTTACGACAGTAATTTCGGTGCACGTCCTTTAAAACGTGCAATCCAGAAATATCTGGAGGATCCAATTGCAGAAGAAATCCTCAAAGGAAATGTGCAAACCGGTTCAGTTTTGACCGTGAGTATCAATCCGGAAACTAAAGATATTGAGGTTTCTAGCTCAGATTCTAAGTCATCAAAAGATACAGCTGAGAAATAATCACTCGTTGTATTCTAAATAAATTCAGAAAATGCACCAATATGGTGCATTTTTTGTTGTAAAGAAGGTTGACGTTAAACTTTAGCACTATTTTATCGTCCTATACTAAAAAATATGTCACAAATAACACAAACGATATGAAAAGACTTTTATTAGCAGCCTTAATTGGAACCGCAGCTTTGGTTTCATTTTCTTCTTGTAAAAAGGAGTATATTACACAAGAGGTAAACGTTTTAGATGGCGTAAGTTATGTATTTCCTGTTAAATCAAATGAATGGGTTAAAGAAGCTAACAATCTCTACAGAAAAGACATTTCTATGAAGGATTTAGATCAGCGCTATTATGAAGACGGCCATGTGAATGTAGCGATTAATTTGGATGCTGCATCGGATAGATATGAGGCAATTCCATCTGAAATATTTGGCTATCAATTTTCGTTCAACTATTCTATAGGTGTTGTACGCGTTTATGCCAGGGATGTAAGCGGACAAGCTCCTACTGCACCAGACAATATGCTTCTTAAAATTGTTTTAACAGATGCATCTATAGGAAACTAGTAACGAAGTAAAAAGATCTTGAAAAATTACAATGCCTCAAAAGCTAAATACTTTTGAGGCATTTTTATATTTAGTTATCCTTTCAGCAATAACTCCGCATGTTCCAGTGCCGCATCCGTTGGACTAGCTCCACTGAGCATCTGTGCGATCTCTTTTACCCTCCCTGTTTGATCGAGCCTAACAATATTTGATATCGTACGATCCGCTTTATCTTCTTTATACACTTTAAAATGTGCCGCACCTTTTGAGGCAATCTGTGGCAAGTGGGAAATCGCGATTACTTGCATATTTTGAGCTAAATTTTCCATGACCTCACCTACACGCAAAGCGACCTCTCCCGAAATTCCCGTATCAATCTCATCAAAAACAATGGTTGGCAAAGCCGAAGTTTTGGCAACCAGTGACTTTATGGCCAACATCACACGGGAAAGCTCACCACCCGAAGCCACACGATGGATGGATTGCAAGGCCTGTCCCTTATTCGCGGAAAATAAGAACTGAATGGTATCTATTCCAGACTCGCGCATCTCTCCCTCCTTTAGGGGCTCTAATACGATCTGAAGCACGGCATTCGGCATACCTACATTCAGCAATGTCTTTTGCACATCATTGGCTATTGTATCCAATACTAATCTACGTGCCTGTGAGAGCTCTTTCGCGTTGTGCAGTGCAACTTCCAGTTTCTGTATAACCTCGGCCTCCAGACGCTCCAGCTGTTCGTCTGAGGAATTAATGGCTAATATCTTTGCTTCCAGATCGTCCCTCAACTGAATAAGATCTTCAACAGAATCTACATGGTGTTTTTTCTGTAACGAATACAGTAGGCTTAATCGCTCATTAATCTCCAACAAAGTACCTTCATCCAATTGGGTATCTTCTTCAAGCGAAACTAATTCTGCGGCCACATCTTTCAACTCAATCAGCGTACTCTTCACCCGTGCAGCAAGATCAGCCGATTCGGGTAGAAAAGAGGATATTCCTTCGATCTGTGTCATCACGTCCTTCAGTTGCGTCAGTACCGCTGTATCCTCATTTTCCAACAGTTGCGATGCTGCATTTAACGCACGCTTGATATCCTCGGCATTCTCCAACTGACGCTGTTGCTGCTCAAGTGTCCCCTGCTCTTCCACAACCAGCTTCGCTCCATCCAGTTCATCAAACTGAAATTGAAAATAATCCAACTCTATCGTCGCCTTCTTTACCATTTCTTTCAGTTCTTCTAGTTCCCGCTTTGCTTTTTTATAGGCCGAATAGCTTTCCTTGTAACTTTGTTTCAAGGAAAATGAACCAGCGACGCTATCAACTACTAGAAACTGGAATTCCTCGGTATTGATCTGTAAAGTTGCATGTTGGGAATGCACATCGATTAACTGCTCTCCCAATTGCTTAAGTATGGACAATGTAACCGGTGAATCATTAACAAAGGCACGGGATTTACCGTCTGGTGTTATTTCCCTTCTGATAATCGTATGATTCGCATAATCTAGATCGTTCTGCTCAAAGAAACTATTTATTTGATAAGCTCCAATATTAAATTCTCCTTCGATCACGCATTTCTTAGATGGATCAAAAAAGTGTTTTCCCTCTGCCCTATTACCCAAAATTAGGGAGAGTGCTCCCATAATAATGGATTTACCCGCTCCAGTCTCCCCAGTAATCATATTTAAGCCTTTATCAAATTGGATTTCCAATTCGTTGATCAGGGCATAATTCTTAATATGTAAGGTATCTAGCATATTCTTAAAGGTCTATTGTTACAGTTGGAGGAAAACCGTTCCTCATCCAATTTATATAATCTATTTTTATGATCCTTTCTTTAGTAGGTAATTTACCTAAAACTCAGACGATTTCAATATATTTTGTTCCAAAAAAATATTATTACAGATCTAAACAACTTTTGTGATAATTATCTATAAGTGCTAAATACTAAAAATAATATCAAAATTACAAATAAAACTAATTATAATAGCTAAAATAACAATTAAAAATCTTTAGGGTATTTTAACCGCTCAAAGTCATGCTCTTGATTCGAACAATGGTGATATCAAAATAAATCTATCACATCCCGCTTTTAAAACTATAAACACTATCTTTTGACAGTATAATGTTTGCTTGCGACAAAATAATGTCCTTCTGTTATGACTAGGCATGAATAAATAACTATTTTTACAGCATGCAAGATTATAGTGCTACTCTTAAAAAATACATACCTGAGGAAGCTGCACCGATCATATCTAAGTGGATAAACGATACAGCGTGCTTGTTTAAGATTTCTCGTTCCCGTAGCAGCAAGTTGGGCGATTACCGTGCTCCTTTTAGGGGCAGTCCCCACCGTATTTCGGTCAATCATGATCTGAATCCTTATTCCTTTCTGATCACAACCATACATGAATTTGCACATCTACAGACTTGGAACAAGCACCAGCACCGCGTCAAACCGCATGGAACTGAATGGAAAAGACATTTTAAGGAGCTAATGGATCCATTTTTAAAACTAAATATCTTTCCGGCCGACATCAGCGGCGCAATACACAGTTATATGGAGAATCCGGCCGCATCAAGCTGTACCGATCTTCATCTATTCCGTACATTAAAAGCTTATGACAAAGCAAAAAGCAATGCGCTGACGGTAGAAGCATTGGAGGATGGCCATTTTTTTAAATTGAAGAATGGGCGGTCTTTTCAACGGATCGAGAAAATACGGAAACGCTATAAATGCATGGAGTTAACCAGCAAACGCATGTACTTGTTCAACCCAATTGCGGAGGTATTTCTGCTAGAACAATGATTTTTAACAAATACATTCATTATATTTTTATCTTTGCTAACTTAGGAAACAATTAAAGAGAGCTTTTATGTTACACTTACACTCGACAATAGCAATTGTCTTATTGCTAGCCCTGGTGATATCTATTGTGATCACCTTAATGAACTATTTAGGCAACAAACCTTACAACCGTAAAATTGCCTTATTAGGTTTTATCGTATCGCATATTCAATTGTTAGTGGGATTGATCTTATACTTCGTTTTGAAGTATCCATCAATGATCTCTGGCGGCGTGATGAAAGACCCAACATTACGTTTAAAAATCATTGAGCACCCCTTGACAATGATCATTGCTATCGTATTGATCACTATCGGTTATTCAAAAGCTAAAAAGATGGAAAACTCCAGAAAAGCAAATCAAACTGTTGTGATTTTCTACATCATCGGTTTAATCTTGATGCTTGCCCGTATTCCATGGGGTACCTGGTCATTATTTGCATAGTCTATCATCAATCATAGCAAAAGGCATCAATTATCTAATTGATGCCTTTTTATTTACCAACTGCCACGCCAATACAAAAAAAGCCTCAGTAAAACTGAGGCTTTCAATATTTTAAACGACTTTTAATTAGTCACGGTTTTTTCCAAATCCCAAAATACCGAAAACAGTTTTAAATGCTATAAGAGCGCCCACAATCATGGCGATGTTTGCTATCGCGGAGAACAAGAAAGTTTGTTGTCCCATTGCAGTACATACATCCGGTACAAAACGGATAAATGTACCTATTAAACCTAAAGCGATAGCTACTACCAATGTTTTGTAGTAATGAGTTTGATTCGCATTATTATCAGTTGTCTTTGGAGCCCTTGGTTGTACAGTTTCTGCCATTTCTATTTCGATTTTATTCGATACAAATGTACAAAATATTCTATGTTTGAAAAATAAAATTGAAAAAACCACTAATGATCAAAATCCCATAAGTAAAATATAGGCATTTCTCTTTATTTTGATTATTACTGCACAGGTTTTTGTACATGATTGGCATATATACACTCCGCATTTATACGTCAACTTCATCACTAAAACTAGCCTTCGAGATTTTTTCGATAATAGGTACTCTCGCGCTTCAAACCCAAAAACTCTGTTACCATCGGATCTTTTATAATCTCCTTGACATCTCATGAACGACATTTTCGACATGTGGTTTAGCATAATTGGCTGTGGTACCAAGGCTATCTAGCAGCGCTGCGTAATGCGACTCGATGGATTTATTATCTTTTGCCATAATAACAGTATTCATAGACTTAAATAACTGTTGATCCCAATCGTGCTTGCCTTGTGCTACCGCTGGATGCCTATATTTCAAAAAGCCCCAGATTCTTCCCAAATCCACCAAGCATTGATCAATCTCTGGCGTATTGTTAAAATCAGAAATACCTGAACTCACAGGGTCACTAATCCCTTTTGTAAAGGGAACAAATATTCCCGTTTCTCTGGTAATATCTTTACCATCGACAGTAATAAGTACATCATCAACCCACATCTTGCCCTCTCCAGACAGAAAAAATGCAATGGATATCCCTTCGGTTTGGTCGGGTACCAACTTCGTCTTTAGCTCAATATTTTCCCAATTTTTTTGTTCCCCGAATTTGACGATTAGCCATATTATCAAAAAAGACTTTCGGATCTATTCGCAACATTATCGCAACATAGGATCCTTCTATGATATTCTCGCGTTTGATCATGGCAGACACCTCAATGGAATCGCCTTTTAAATTTGACGGCAACCACATCATGATTCCACCAAAACCTTTATTTTTCTTTATACTTTCAATCTGGAATGCTCCCTTTGCACTTTGATATGTATTCTGATTGATACTGCTCTTGAAGGCGATAGTGTCACCGATATTGAACCAAGGGCTGCCAATGGGCTTATCAAATGAAAAGTTAAATGTTTTGTTGACTATACGATTCGAGATCGTCGTTAGAAGAACAACAAGGAAGATAGAAAAGGAAAATTGACGGTATTTGCTTTTATTGCCTCATAAAGTTTGGTTAACTTCGCTTACAAGAAGCAAAGTGCATGAAAACAGTTGACAACTATCTATCAGGTTTAAAGAATGCTTACTATGACAATGGCAGCAGGGAAACTTGGGATCATTTTGAACAGATTAAACATGGTGCAAGTAAAACAAATTTGGAGAAGCTCAAAGAGATATTTTCAGATGTCCCTCAAGCACTCGTAGAACTGCTCGAGTATGTTGATGGGACCTATTGGCGAACCTACGCCGATGAGGAAATAGCTTTCTTCTTTCTAGGGTCTGACTTAAATGAGTATCCATATTATCTACTTTCTTCTAAAGAGATGATCGAAAATCAATCTATTGCACATACCTATTATGCTGATTATATCGATCGGAAATATGACCACGTGGAAATTGATAGCAAGATTACTGATAAATCAGCGAACTTAAAATGGCTTCATTTTTCCGACTGTATGAACAACGGTGGCACTTCACAATTATTCGTAGATTTCAGTCCTTCAGAAAAAGGTAAAAAAGGGCAAATAGTACGTTTCGTGCATGATCCCGATGAGTTTTGCGTCATAGCGGATAGTTTCGATGAATATCTCCAGCAGCTGATCAATAATGGTTATAATTTTATTGATGAAGAAGATATGTATTAGGACTGTGACATTGATCGTAAATTACATGTATATGAAACAGACCTGCAGTATGAAAAACGGTTCGTCATCCCTCGAGCCTTAGCGATATCCTCTACAGCTATCCAGGTTCCAATTGTGTCCACAGTGTGGACACAATTGGAAATGTGCGATAAAATCACCGGTATCAGGGATATTCTTATCAGACAATCTGTGCTAACTTTAATTCGAAAAAATTAAAGATAAGCAATGAGAAATATCATGATTGTTTCAACTTTTTTGACACTATTGAGTTGTAAAACCAACGAACAAAAATTCCGAATCTCCCCTATTTATACGGAGCCAAAAAAGATAACAAGCGATGTTTCTGAAAACGGCATCTCCCATACATTTAACACGTTTAAAGAGATTACAGAGCGGCTTAATCACCTGGTTTTTATGATATCCAAAAAGGAAAACTTATTAAAATTCGGTCTGCAGGGCAATATTTCCTCTAGTGGTCATTATATCAATCGCATACGGAAAATCCGAATCGAAGAGGAATTCACGGGGAATACCTTTAGGCTGAAATATATTGTCGAGATCAAAAGGATAGCGGGCAAAGAAAATGCGAATATTCGGGGTTACAATTATACAAAGGATGAAACCTATAAAATCCCTACTGGAGCTAAGATTATCACGATTGAATTGTATGAAGATTTTGTAAATAAATCGTCCGATGCGAAGCCTAGATTAACTGCTCAGCAAACCTTCAATTTTTTCGCACACATGTAGTCTAGTAATGACGATGAAACTCCCTAATCACCAGCAGAATTTTATTGACACAATTCTGCCTATTTTAGTGCTACTGCTCCATAGCCGCAAGAACTAACACCATGAGTACTTCATACTTCACAAAGGAAGCAAAGTATGAAGTGAGTAGATTATTAGCCATTCAGCATTTTCACCGCTAGTATGTGCTTACACAACCCTCTTTTCCCTTGATGGTTGGTAAACCAATTGCAAGTACATTGATATTTATCCCCCTGGATGATCACGGTATGTTGTACACCTGATCCATCGACCCTGGCTTCAATATAATCCACTGTATTCCTGATAAACTGCACTCCTTCTGTGGCAACAAGTTTTTTAGCATTTTTCAACCTCGGATTCAATGCCAAAATACGTTCCATCTTAAAGGGCAGTCTTCGGTAATAATGCTGATGACTATGCAAGTCATAGCCCAACAAACCAATGGAAGACAATGAGGCAGATAATGTATCCATCGTGTCAAAATCAACATCATGCTCTATCGACAACATGGTCGGATCAAATAGTTCGTTGGACTTGAGCAATCCATTCACGGCATGTACCCATTCATCAGGAACTGCCTTAATCATATTTTCCAATACATTACCTTCTCCTGAGAATCCCCGATAACTATCTGGGGACAAAGCCAGGGTCAATCTCATTTTACCAAAGTCGGCAACAAAAGCGGCACTTTCACCGCCTTTCTCCTGATAAACGAGTAATCTATCTGCATAGCTGAGCAGTCCCTCCAATAAACGTAATCGTTGTATTCCACCAATTCGTACGGCGCCAAGAGTACCTATTGGTGAAAACACAAACCGACTGGCTCTTTTGGTCATATAGAATTCTCCTTTGACATTCCCTTTCGGTAAACCTTGGAATAACTGAATAAGCTGAATCTTATTTAATTCAAATTGCACTTCCATGCCTGCCAAATATAATTGCACCGAAGTAAGCCCCTTAATCCAGCGTGATGGTAAGGTTACTTTTTTCTCAATTACCTTGGTCTTATCGGTACTGATAGCGACTTCACTACTCCCTACCCCCAATACCATTTTTTCGGTCTTTTTTACAGCATTTAATGCGTTAAGCATAGGTTCATTGAAATCTACATTCGTGGTACCACTTGTGATAAACTCACCATCAATAGCATCCTCCAATAAATCCAGACGCGCATAAACACCGTTGCAGGAAGAAAAGCCCTCGAAACGAATCTGATTGGTACCAGCTGATACAATAGGATCCCGTAAACTCGGCGGCACAGGGCCGAAACTTGACTGCACAACTTTCGATAGCGTCAATAAGCATTTGGAAGTCAGTAAAGGATCCGTCAAGCTCCCCCAGAAGAAACAAGGCACATTGGCTACTTCTGCGAGTTCAGACTGATGTGCCAATACCAATTGCTGTATCCCCGATTGTTGGGTCAGCTGTGAATTTCTCGTATAACTAATTGCTAAATCTTGCTCCGCCATAATCTTATTTTCGTATTTTCTTCAAAATAGGTTGTAAACTCTTATATATTTCTAGCTTCTCAAATACCTGTTGCAGATCATTTGAACAGTGGTATTGCTCTTTGCTCATCAAATCATAATAATACTCGATGATTTTCTTAAAATTGGTCGGCATTTTTTCAACGATATTATAATGGAGCAAAGCTATATTCAATAGTTGCAACAAGGCATTATTATGTTTGGAAGATATGTCGCGACATTGTTCCAAGACTTCAGCACAACGGCCGATAGGTCCGTAACCATTGCTCAACAATGCACCCAATTGTTTACCAAGTGTATCCGTGTCCAACCTATTTTCTTGGATTGCTGCCAGCACAACCTCAACAGCCATGGCGCGCACCTCTTTCTCTTTATTAAAGAGTGAGGTAGCCAAGTATAGATTGGATTGCTGATCGAACCGGAAAAAATCATACAACATCTCTTGCAAATAAGCCACTGGGGATTTTCCTCCCGAATCACTTTTGTTGTTCAGGCCAATGGTCAAAAACATGGAAAGGCTTTCTGTATTCTGCGGCATTAAACTATGCATATAGGGTACATCTGCCCTATATAAATAATACGACATTATCGCATCGTTTCCTCTGTTAAAAATATCCCTATGGTACAAAAAGCTGTCGGCTCCCTGTTTATAGGATGGAAATACGTAGCTCAACTTATCACCATTATACACCTTTTCAGATTTCCGGGTCGCATAATTATAATTATCATAATAGGTTGGCTCGGTTTTTAACGCTGGACGGAATGGCTGCGCAGCAAAGGGAATATCCGCTAAAGGCTCCTTACTAAATTCTTCAAAATAGGCGTCCGGATGATGTGTACGTGCAGCAGTAGCCCATACACCAATCCAACCGACTTGGTTCGAATCTTTGGAAGACAACAGATTTCCTAACCATGATTGCTGCTGCACCTTCATTGGTCCAATACCTAAGGCGTAGTTTATGACCTCTTGTATTTGCTGCTCCTCAATTTGCTTGATCGATCGCTCAATACCTTCTAGATCTTCACGAACGGTACGACTCAGTGCGATAGAAAAATCCAGTAAATTGATTTTCACCCCTACTTCCTGATAAGCTAAAATACGTTGCACAAGAACGCCAGGCGCGATCCAAAACGGTTTATGTGTGGGTAAGCTCAATAATGGCAAACGAATACCATCTATTCGATATTGCTGCAATAACTCCAACTGACTGCCCATCAGACTGACCCATTTGGAATAATTGTGATACCTATCTTTGTCCTTGTATACCACATTGGGTTTATAATACATATTAATGAATGTACCCGAGAAATGGTTGTACCAGGAAGATTCCCGATATCCTCCACTTAGTTGTTTAATATAAGGCTCCAACTGTTTTTGATAATCTGCCGGAAAACTGCTTGCATGCTGTACCCAACCATTCATAAGTATTTCTACTTGAACCGGGTCCGAACCTCCGATTACCTCCCCTACCTTGAAAAATAATTCGTTCCATGTCTGCGGATATGCGTAAGCTTCGTTTAGACGTCTTACGTTTATAGGCTGATACCTATACTGTTCCTGTGTTTCGCCATGAAGTTCGGCAAGTATCTCTTCCTCCGAATAACCTTCATCCTGTACCAAGTAGCTGAGGTCAGTAGCGATTGTTCCCATCATCTGTGGTTTATAAAGCAGCAACTTAGCAGAAAGTTCATCCAAAGGTTCTTTTTGATATTTGAGGATAAACTTACTTGCCCTTTCCTGTAACTGTAAATCCGAGATCATAAAGATATCGGCAGCGAGCGAAACAAATCGTTCCTGCCATTCTGGCTTTTCCTTCAACAGTTTATCAAATTGTATCAGAAGAGTTTTGAGGCTCGTTTTAACATCGCTTCGCATAAAGATAGCTTCGGCCCAATCTAAAAACTCAGGTAATTGAAAATCATTGTGGCCAAAGAATGGTTTCAAATATTCCACCGCAAAATTAATCACAGCACTATGTTCGGCATGCAATAAAGGGAAGAATTTCTGCTGATATGCAATCACTGTATTTTCGGAAAGCTTCATCCGCTCGATGAGTTTTCTGAAATAGCCCTTCAGATTATTATTCCAATTTTTGGTCTGTGCTTCCAACGCCCCCTCAATAATGAGTGCAGGGTCAATTTTTCCGCTTTCAAGCAAATTATCGAACACTTTATCCCATAGCAGTTCATTGACCGTATTCTGATAATTATAATCCCAGTAGGCATTCTGAATACCTGTTTCGTAGGCAAATACCAAAGGAATATCCCGGTGGATTGTCAATTCATCCGTTGTAAGTTGTTCAAATAACTTTTTTGATTCATAATTATTAAAACCAGAAATCGAACTAGCATAAAGTTCCGGTTCAAAATCAATGTGCCCCATTTGCTCCAAAAAACGGAGATCGTTATAATTAATCCGCTGCCATTCATTTTTACGCACTAACTGTAATAAATATCCACCCAACCAATTGGGCTTGGCATAAGCTAGGATCTGCATCACATCCTTACTCCTTGCCTGGTTCAAAAGTTCGTGAAAAATATCCCAGTTAGCTGCATCTGAACCAGAAAATGTAGCTAGAGCAAGTAATTTTACCGTGCGCTGTTGCTCCTTTGTGCCCCGTGTCCCCCAGTTGTACTGTGCCCTATTTTTAAATTCAGGATCTTTGGAGAGGTCACTGTAATCGACCCAATATCGCTTTGCCGCCCGAATTTCTTTTTTTAAAACTTCCAGGTTGCCACTGGAATACTCCTCCAGAAAAGGGATGATATCTTCCACTCCACCTGCACTGATAAGCTTTTTCATTGCAACCACAGCCTCCTGTTTTCGCTCGCCGCTAGTGGTAGTTTTCCCTGAGCTTACTCCTTTTATCTTCGGCTCTGCATCAACAGTTCCATCTTCTGAATAACCTTTTTTTGTCTTTTCAGCGATTAGCTTTTCTGCATCTTTTAGACAAGCTTCTTCTGAATCAAAAGTCTTGCTTTTACTTTGTCCAGCAGTCCCGTTTCGACCATAGGTAACTGTATGGGTGACACCCACTGTTTGTATTTCCCAAAATTTATCCGATGTGCCGTCTATGTATTTTAAATGCTTAAACATTTTTTCTTAACGTATTATAAATTCTTTTCTCTGACATTTAAATATAGAAAATTTAAACAGAACAATGCGGTTTATTTTTCACTCACAAGATAATAATCCAACTTTACAGACTGGAAAACACTTTTGAAAGAGCCCGAGATTTCATCTGCTAAGATTAAACAAGTGAAAATCATTCCTTTCATTTTCTTGTCAAAAAAGCGTATCTTAATCATAAATCACAGCCGCATGAAACGCTTATATACCCTATTTAGTTTTGCTTTGTTATTTTCAGCAACAATGATCGCGAAAGCTGGTCCTTCTCACCACAAAAACTATTCTAAGCAGTTAACTGATACGCTTTCTGATAATATCCGAAAGTATATTACACAATTAGCTGTTTCGGAAGGCTTAGATAAAAGCTCCATTAAAATAAAAACAGATAGTTGGGGAGAAGTAACCGTTTCAGACAACTGGGGTAAAAGTGTCAAATATAGTAAAGACCACTGGGACGGATATACAAAAAAGGATAACAACGGACTTAAAACATCGATAAAACAGGATTTTTCCGGCAATATAGTCGTAAAATATAACAACGGAAAGGAAAAAACGGTCAGAAAAAATATAAGTGGCGATTTTGATATTCCTGATGAGGACGGGAGCCCATCCACTGCTTCCATAAATACCCTCGATAATTTGGAGATCCGTGACAGTCACGGCAACCTCACTTCTATTTCAAAAAATATCTTCGGCGGTTTAGATATCCGTGATGCAAGTGGCAACCACACCTCCGTATCTAAAAATGTTATTGGTGGCTTAGACATTATTGACAGTCAAGGAAATAGCAGTCGTGTATCAAAGGATATTTTAGGAAACCTGACTATTGAAAGTAATACCGGTAAAAGTACGACCATTAGAACCGACATATTGGGAGGCAAAACAATTGAAGATAACAAAGGGAGCCGTGTTTCTGTAAGAAAGGATATATTTGGAAATTATGAAGCCAGTGATAACAATGGAAATCATGCGTCTATTAAAAAGGATATCTTTGGAAAAGTAATCATTGATGATCCAAAAGGGATCTTAGAAACTGTAAAACTTCAACTGATCGAAGATCTAATGAAGGAATAAAATCAGCATAGACACTCTAAATAAGCATAATGCAATTATGAATGATACACAAGATTTATTTTTATCAAAAGACATTTTACCCTTATTTGATTATACATTAAACTCAGATAGTCATTCGGCGCTCTACGAACTTCTACAAAATCCATTATCATCTATCGCCCAGATCACCGATAGACAAGCAATCCTAAAACAAATTATTTTGTCCGTATCACGCTGGAATGACTACTATTACCCCAAAATTGAATATGCGGATTCACATAAGTTCTTATGTCATTTCCCATTAGGAGACCTAAAAAAAGTAGATTTTCTAACCTACAAAGTTAAAAAACAGAAGAACAACATCTTACTGGGCGAGTATGCGCAACTAATTAACTTCTTATCCAAGCTTGAAAACGATTTCGCAGGAAATATTGAACTCAAAGAATTTCCCCATAAATATCAAGAGGATCTTAGGTTTGTCATAAACTATCTCCACTCCTTCAAACTTCAACACTATTTATCCAAAATTCGTAAAGGTAAACTAGGCTATACATCCATCCAGGAGCTAAATGCTATTGTTTCTGAAAACCGTAAAAATGGTGATACGCTTTTATTTTTTGAGAAACTAGCTCTTTTCGAAGCTTATTTATCAATCGGGAAAGCAATTTATAAAAACAATTTTCAGTTCGCTACAATGAATGAAAATTGTTTTCAACTCACAGAACTATATCACCCTTTGCTATCTAATCCTGTAAAAAATGATATCGTCATAAAAAACAATATCGTACTTATTACAGGTGCAAACATGTCCGGAAAATCAACGCTGCTTAAATCCATCGGATTATGCGTTTACTTGACTCATTTGGGATTAGCTATGCCTGCCAGCGCGGGAACCATTCCTTTTTATGATCATGTATCGATTCAAATTAATCACAGCGATGATTTAAAAAATGGTTATAGTCATTTTATGAACGAAATTATCAAATTGAAAAACGTTGTTCATCAAGCGCATGAGGGTAAACGATGTTTCGCTATTTTCGACGAGCTATTTAAGGGGACCAACTATGAAGATGCACTGGCTATAAGTGTAAAAACAATCAAGGGTCTTCAAAAGTTTGCTACTTCTACTTTCTTTATCTCTACACATATAATTGAATTACGGCAGAAAATCGCAGAAGCCAACGTCCAAGTCAGCCCCTACTATATAGACTGCAAGATTGTCGAAGAGACACCCGCTTTTTCTTATGTATTGAAAACAGGATGGTCTAATCTGCAAATAGGTCAATTATTATTCAACAAAGAAGGACTAAATAATCTTTTAGATTGATCTGAAAACTTCTATATCAGACTCTAAAAGATAAGATCCTACCTTAATAGAAAAATATTGTCTCAGGATAATAAATAATCCATCAAAAAGTCGCGACGTCTTCCAACAACGGCTGCCAATCAAAACCAAATGGCATAGCAATTAGCTTCCCATCAGGCGTTAAAATATACTTACTCGGATATCCACGGACCTTAAAGTTTTTTTCCACCTGATTGTCTGACATCAGCACGGGTATGGTATAATTATTTCTAGCAACAAAATGTTTCACTTTATCTTCCGTATCACTACATGCTATACTCATAAAACCTATCTTGTCCAATCTTGATTTATCCGCCTTCAAATCTTCATAAAACCTATTGAGTTTTGGCATCTCCGCGACACATGGACCGCACCACGTGCCCCAAAAATCAACCAATGTCCATTTACCTTTTAAGTCAGCTTTCGCGATTTGGCTATTCTCCAGATTCGTCAAAGCAAAATCTGGCGCATCGGGCAATTGGGGAACGACCTTCTGAATGAAAAACTCACTGAATTTCTGTTCCGGATAGTAATATTGGTAAAAATCACGTAACCCGTTATAGCTAGTACCCTGAACCGTCAAAAACTCATCGATATATTTCTGTAAAGCGACATCTTTCTTACCGCCTGCGGCCAATTCTGTAAGATATTCTTCCGCATAGCTTCTCTTAGATTTCAAAAACATAATATCGTAAGACGAGTTGTACGCAACCTCTGCCTGATTTTTTGGTGAGTATAGGGCAGCTTTCTCCAAATAGTTCATCGCTTCTTGTTTATTGTTTTTGCTATCCACTTGGAAGGCTAAATAGTTGGCCGTAGCGAGATGCGCACGGGTTATATTGCGATACTCGGTCTTATCTGCATTATAAAGTACCGTAAGTTTTGAAATAATATCTGCTAGCAATTGCCGACTATAATCCAGATCTACAGAGGCCATCCGCTGATAAGCCAATAACGCATATCGCCCGATATTTCCGTTTATCCAATAGTCGTCATTAAGATCCATCAACTCATTAAGCATTTTTTTAGATTGCGATAGATTGTCGGTCTGCTGAATAATCCGCCGTCCCAGCACCATCGGATAGGTATATTGTTTTTCAATTTCGGAAAAATAATTGACTAATAAGTCGGTCTGTTCATCGGGAGACAAGGCTCCTGCTGTCGCTGGTTGCCCCAAGTGTTGATATAAACCATTCTGCATCCAATCATATCGTTTTTCGTGGTCTAGTAACGGAATTGCCGCGATAAACTTATCCCTTGATAAGTCTCCATTGTAGAGGAAATTCAAAAGATGATGTGTACCCGCAAGAAAATTGACCGGTGCATCGTTCAAACTTAGGTCATAAAGTTTATGGTTCTTAATTTGCTGAAGTAGACTTAATTTTCGCTGTACGAATGTCTTATCATTTGGAAAAATAGCATCATACTTAACGATATAATCCATCACCTTCACGCTATCAATTGCCTCATCGGTATAAAGTGCCTTACCGGCAAAGCTGCCATTCAGCAGCATCTCCGCATATGCTGCATTGTAAGTACTGGACACAACGGTATCGATCACGTGTAATTTTGTTGTATTGATAAATGTGCGACTATTATAACTATATTCATTTTGCCGTGAGAGCATAACAGGTAAAAGTGTCTTCTTATCGACAACAAGCTCTCCCTCCAAACGACCTGAGGAATCCCTAAAAGTAAGATATAAATTTTTCTTGTCCCCTTTGACCAGTGCATATTGATTGCCTTTGACAAGTTGTGGCCCAAATTGGAGCTTTTCCAATAATTCCTTATTTATATACTTATGATTTAGATTATTACTAAGTAAAACAGCTCCTACCGTAACGTTGTTTCTGACCATTTCTGCCATATCATTTGAGAGTTGCAAATGATTAGCCTTTGATACAATCTCATTTCTGAGTGAAGAAGTGTCAACGATGGTCTTTTGATCCCGAAAATTGAAGTGGATAGGTTGTTGTAAGTTCATCAGAATATCAACGAACATACTCGAAGACAAAACATTTTGATTACTGTCAGGATGAAAACTTGAAAAGATAAATGGAAGATTGGTATCCTTATGTTCTATGGCTTTAATCGATATTTCGGAAGGAAAATCTTTTTTTGTCGCTGATCTGTTGGCAGACAATGTAAAATATAATGTTTTGGATTGTGTAAGCTTTCCTTCGGAAAAGGTTTCTTCGGTTATTTTATAATTAACTTTCTTTTGTCCGAAACAGAAAGAATTCAATAAAAGGAATACGAATAATAATCTTCTCATCAAAAAATAGTTTTATATGGTTATCTCTAAAATTAATAAAAATTCCGTTTAAATACAATATACAACCAATTAAAAAATATATAAAGCAAAAGATGACTCCTTTGTTCTTCAGTTCTTTATGATCTTCTCCGCATCAGAAAGACTCGTAACTTTGGACAAAACCAATTGATATTCTTTCAGATAGAAAAGTAATAAATCCATTGATCTTGATCCATAAAAACTCGATTTTAAACCACTATGCAGGTTGCAATTTAAAGGATTATTATAACAGATGTTTAATATCTGCCCACCGATTGGTAACGCATCAGGGAGCAGAAGCGCAAGCTTATTACTTTGAGCCGATCAACGAATACTCTATAATCCGGAAACTTCTGAAATGCCACTCGCTCAAACCAAGCCTTGTCCAACATGATATCTACACATCTACGTTTTTTTATAACGAATCTTAACCCTTAACGCGAGGCAGGTAAAACAGATTGAAGCAATCCACGCAATAAACCTGCGCACTTAAATATACTAAACAAATAATTTTTTGAAATAAAAAAAAATAATCACCTAATAACCAGACAAATAAACATTAATCACACATTAACCTCTTATTACGCACATATAACGCGTAGATCAGCTCGCAATTTTGTAATGTCAGTTCAGAATAGTCTGGCAGAAATGTTTAACGATAATGCAATGATGATGAAATTCAACTTCCTTAACACTAAAAAACAGCTGGTTACCAATCATGAAAAAGCAAAGGTTTATCTCATGACACCAGAACTGGAATTGTATACTACGGTAGTCACAACTGGATTGAATGACTCTTTTTATGAAACCGGCAACAGTCGATTAGATCGAATCAAGGAGCTGGTCATGGCATGCGAATCGACATTTGTTGCCAAACTTGCCATATATGCACGTACCGCAATGAACTTAAGGTCAATCCCGATAGTACTTGCTGTCGAATTAGCGAAGAAAGCCTCTGGGGACTCTATCGTAAGTAAAATGGTAAACCGTGTGATTTTACGTGCGGACGAGATAACTGAACTTCTGGCCTATTACCAGATTGCAAATAACAGAAATGGAGCGAAAAAGTTAGATAGACTTTCCAAGCAAATCCAAAAAGGTCTGGTGGCGTCTTTTAACAGATTTGATGAATACCAGTTCGCAAAATATGACAGGAAAGCTGAAATTAAGTTAAAGGATGCATTGTTTCTTATACACCCTCGCCCTAAGAACGATCAACAGCAGGCTATTTTTGACAGGATCGCAGCGGATAAACTTTCAATCCCTTATACTTGGGAAACGGAACTTTCTAAATTGGGTCAGGAAAATTTTGATAACGCCCTTGCCAGAGCTGATGCTTTTGCCAGAAAATGGGAAGAGTTGATCGAAAGTAAAAAAATGGGTTACATGGCTTTGATCAGAAATCTTCGTAACATCCTAAATGCGAAAGTATCCCTTCAGCATATCTCGATGGTCTGTGATTACTTGTCTAACGAACAGGCGGTGTTAAATTCGAGGCAACTTCCATTTAGATTTCTTTCAGCTTATAGAGAACTGAAATCAATAAAATCGGATTTGACATCCATTGTATTGACAGCATTGGAAGATGCTACACGATGCAGTGCCGGAAATATAAAAGGTTTCAGTTTTGAGACTTCTGTCGTAATCGCCTGTGATGTATCTGGATCTATGCAAAAGCCCATTTCCGCAAAAAGCACGGTCTTGCTATATGATGTAGGTCTCATGTTGGCGATGCTGTTACAATCACAATGTAAAACCGTAACAACAGGAATATTTGGCGATACATACAAAATCATCAATATGCCTAGACATCGAATACTGGCGAATGTTATGGAATACTACAAACGAGAAGGTGAAGTGGGGTATTCGACAAATGGATATTTGGTTGTGGACGATCTAGTGCACACAAAAAAGATCGTGGATAAAGTCATGATATTTACAGACTGCCAACTATGGGATAGTAATTATAAAGGCAACTCGTTAGAGAAATCTTGGAATAATTATAAAAGTTTAGCACCACATGCAAAACTCTACCTATTCGATCTGGCGGGATATGGAAATCAGCCCATAGATGTTAAACAAAATGATGTTTACCTATTAGCAGGCTGGTCGGATAAAGTATTTGATATACTTTCTGGTATGGACAATGCCCTATCCGCTGTCGAACAGATCCATCAAGTTGAAATATAAGATCATCCCGCAGTAATTTGGTTGCGGGATTAATAAAAGGAATAAAATAAGCAAGTGTCGTAGAAGAGAGTTACTTCGCATTTGAGTTGCCCGTGTCACAGGTTCGAGTCCTGTCTCTATAGGTATTTAGAGTAGCTCAGTTGGTAGAGCAGGAAAAACAGTCTCTTTTCGTTAGTTACTTTGCTTTATGATAAAATTGGATAAGTGCCGTAGAAAAGAGTTACTTCGGTACAATGGCAGGTTCAAATCCTGCTTCCGATCAGTTCTAGATAGACGATATCGAAAACGTAGGAAAAGACTCTTTTCGTCAGTTGCCTTTTTGATTCTAAACAGAATGCCGTAAACGATAGTTACTTCGTCGCCATTAAGGGGAGGAATAATGAAGTTGTAAAATCAACAAGATCATCCGGTTCGAATCCGGCAATGACTAGCCCCCACTATTGTTACTTTTTGCTTCTGTTTTTTTTAACTTGAAATTTGTCAAGTACAATGTATTCTCTTACATTGTACTTTTGATGGCGAGTCCTCCCAAAAGACTGGATATATGAGATTCACCACGAATGAAGTTAATGGACAAAATAGATTTTATACCACTGATTGAACTTCCCACTATAAAGGGGGCACAAAGCAATATAATACCTAAGGGAACTTCCTTTACAAACACGAAAGAATGGGACGTCTATCAAGAAACGGTCTTGAGGAAAAACTATATTGATATTCCTCGTCCAATCGTTACAGGAATTTATCAATATAGGCTTTTTGACATTCAGATTGAGGATTTAAGAACAATAATCAAACTCCATATTGGAGACATGCCTATAAAAAACTCTTGCTCACTATTTGGCGGCTACGCAATTTCCATTAATGGACAGATTGAATTGTATCCACAATGCTGTGGCCTCTTAGAAGAAATTCAACAATGGAAAAAAATACTAAATGAAAATTTCGAAGATTTTTCACTATTGGAGTGCCACCCCTCACCCCGAATCACCAAAAATCAAGACAGGATTATCATTTTCTGCGACGATAAAGACGAACCTTTCTTTCCATATTTTTCAAAAAATAAAATCGAACTTGACTACCAAACCACAAAAAAAGCATTGATAATCTTATTAAATCAGCTACATTTTTTCTCCGAAAAATTAGAGAGTCTAGCAACGGAATTTAAGGTAAATAATATTGCTAACATCTTGATTTGGGGACAGAATGAAAATAATGAATCTAACAAGGAAGATTAATTTCGGCATATTGCTAATACATAAAAAAACAAACAGAAGAACCCAAGCTTCGCTTGATGGCAAAAATTAACCATAAGATCTGAAAAGAAAAAGAGAAAGTTTTCGATTAGGATCAGCCCCAAATAATTTATGATTTCCAAAACAAGATTAAAATTCCTAAAATTGCAAACTCAATTTATGTTACATCGGATCTGGCATTTAAAAGCTAGCCGAGTCACGACGGGAATAGGCCCAACACAGTGTTATACTTGAGTTGAATAAAAACAAAAAGATGAAAAAGCTTATATTTTTTCTATTGCTGATACCTTTCTGGACAAGCGCCCAACAACAGAATATCCAAGACTTTGTCGTAAAAGAAAACCTTTCCAAAAATGGAAAATTGGCTGTTGTTGCATTAGATTCAGTAGGCAATACAAATGAAACCATCAATGGAAACTACCTATTTACTATCAACGGTTTCTCTCAACCACTGCAATTTCACGATGGCGTCGCAGTGCCAAATCAAAAAATAGAATCCTCTACTTTTGTATTTTTTAATCACAAGAACCAGGAGAAATCCAAAGGCCGACTGTTTTATATCTACAAGACAGACAGTGGACTTTCTCCCTTTGCCATCAGCGGATTGATGTTTCTGATTATCCCCGCGATTGTGTTGGGCATCGCTTATATGTTTAAAAAAGTGATCATGACCGCGATTGCACTAGCAATTGTTTTCTTTATATTCAATCATTCACAGGGGCTGGATCTAAGCAAGATATTTGAATCAATTTTCTCCAGTTTAAAAAACCTCTTAGGGTGATAATTGACTTCGGGACCGTAAGCCTGGAAAGCTAAGCCGCCTTGTAAAATCGCGACTCACTAGAACGGCATGCCTATCCCAAAATTGTACTGTATAAAATTATATCGATCGGGTCTATGGGTGTCATAATATTGCTGCTTAAATTCTTTTGAATCAAAGAAATGCTTGATTACCCATTGATCACTACCGGAAAATTGCGGGTCTTTTACCTTTAATCCTGCATCCAGGCGGATCACAAAGTAATCTGAATCAAAACGTAGCCCAAAGCCGGTACCGATGGCCACCTGCCCCAGGAACTTATTGAATTTAAATTCTCCACCAGGGTTTAACTCTTCGTCTTTCTTCAGCCGCCAGACATTCCCCATATCAACAAAGGTCGCCCCATTCATTTTGGCCCCTAAAAAATTATTTAAGATGCGAAATCTATATTCAGCATTTGCTTCCAATTTAATCTCGCCGAGTTGATCCAAGTTGCGCAAATTCAGACGCAGGTCCTCACTTAGGCTTTGTCGATTATAGGCGCCTGGCCCCAGTGTGCGCGCCTGCCAGGCCCGGATACCATTCATCCCTCCACTATAAAAACTTTTTTCGAATATCAATAACTTGGAGTTGTTTCCATACGGAATTGCGATCCCCGGATTAAACCGGAAAACAAATTGTCTATTGCCGCCCAAATTCCGATACAAACGGTAATCAAGTTCTGTTTTCGCATACTGCAAGAATGGCACTCCAAAGATCTTTTTCTCGCCATCAGCATTAGCAGGTAATTTCGCCAAGCTACTGATCAGGTCCAAGATATTACCACTCACATCCACCGTTCCACGAAAATATTGAAAATCTTCTTTGCTGGTCAGCTTCTTCCCATTCAGAATAAAAGTATATTGGGTACCCAATCCAAAATATTGACGGTCATTGCTACGTACATACAGCTGATAACCGCCTTGCTCAAGATTTTTCCGAAAATTCGAGTCCAATCTTCCATCCCTATATTCCAACACTATCGGCGTAAAACTGTGATACTTATTCTCTGTTTCATACCAGGAATAATTCAGTGAAGTTGTAAAATAGCGGTTGGAATAAGTCCGATCCTGATCAAATAACTGAAGAGTCATCGAGTAGGTTGTTTTGGGTAAACCATATTTTCCCCCTGGATTAATATTGAACGGCACCATGAGGCGTGGAATCACCAAATTCACACCCGCCTGAAAATCATTGTTAAATATCTTGCTGGAAAGCCCGCCCGACAAACGTGGATCAAACAATACCCCGTACCGCAGCTTCACTTCCAATTGCTCCGAACCACCAAAAATATTACGTTGTGAAAACGTATTTCCAATATTAAAACCACTCATACCCGAGCTAAAGGTATACTCCCCTTCAATCTGATTGCCCATACGTGGTCGCGGAACAAAATCATAGTGTACATCAAGTTTATTGGAATCTTTTTTGACGAACTGTATTTTCACTGACCGAAAACCATTCATCTCATACAGTCTATCATAAGATTTGTTTTCCTCAGCCAGAGAATAATAATGGCCAGACCGCAAATACATATACCGTTCCAAAGGTTTCCAGCGGAAACTATTGGTCTCATCTATAAACAGAAGCCGTTTTGCCGAATCGGTTATACGACGGGGCGATTTCTTTGACATTGTTCCATAATTCCTAATAGTCATATATACACTGTCAATTTGATACTTTTTATGTATCGTTGAATCACTCGGATTTTCAACATTTATTTTTAGGTCGATTAAATTACCGCTCAACGTTGAGTCAATACCCACACGCATATATTGTCGTAAGTAATCGTAATACCCATTGTTGCGCATGACAACATATAGCTTTTCGCGTTCATCCAACAATTTGGCAGCGTCGTATTGAGTATTAGGTTTGACTTTAGTTTTTGGCAGAATATCCCGATCAAATAACCATTTTGCATCCCCATCTTCAAATTTACGCTCAATGTTTCTGATTTGATACGCATTGCCCTCATCAACTTTAAAATTGATATGAGCCCTCTTTTTTTCTACCTTAATCTCGGGACTGACTTTGGCATTAAAATATCCCTTGGTAAATAAAAAACGTCTGATCTGATTGGCTGAGAGGTCAACCATTGCCGAATCCAACAAATGTGGCGGCTCGCCAACATTTCGAATCTTCTTCGTTTTATAACGTCCTTTTTTGGTATTGAAAGTATTATAAATAAATAGATTGACACGCGAATTTGGTCTTATCTGATTGGAGATATAGGTTTCGGAAGACTCTTTCAATGCGGGTGGAACGTCAGAAATCTGTACTTTTGTAACCAAGGCTTGGTCGTCTTCTATATATTTTGAAGATCGGCAAGATGCAAAAAATAGCGTCAAAAGCATTATACTTGCAAATCCGATAAAACGAGGGTACTTAATCATCAATAAAAATGTTGTCAAAAGCGCAAATCAGTCTATTAACGTCTCTTCAAAATAAAAAGTATAGAAAACAACATGGTTTATTTATCGTTGAGGGGATAAAATCAGTGCAGGAATTTATCTCATCGAGTTACCAGGTTGAATCCATTTTCTATACAGACGACGCAAACACAAAAGTGGGTAAAATCTCGCATAATATAAAATCGTATCAACTGACCGAGACTGAATTTCAAAAGATTAGTACCTTAAAATCTCCACAAGGTATTCTTGCCCTGGTCAAGCTCCCTAAACAACAACAAATCAAGGTCAATGACCTGAGGAATTGTTACAATATAGTGCTAGATGACGTACAGGATCCGGGTAATTTAGGAACCATTATCCGTACAGCAGAATGGTTTGGGATCAAACACATCATTTGCTCTATTGGGACAGTCGATGCCTATAATCCAAAAGTCGTACAGGCGACAATGGGCTCACTGTCACGGATACAGATTTATTATGTGGATCTGCATGAATTTATTTCCTCAACAGACTTACCTGTCTACGGGGCACTTCTCAATGGACAATCCATTTACCAAACCGAATGGGGGGCAGAAGGATTGATCGTCATGGGCAACGAGGGCAATGGCATTAGTACAGCGATATTAGCTTTAATAGATCAAGCGGTGACCATACCTCGCATCGGTCAAGCAGAATCTTTGAATGTTGCTGTAGCAACAACGGTATTCTGCAGTGAAATCGCCCGGCAACAGTTACTATAGAAACAGTTAATCGTTCAAAAAAATGTATCTTTGACCAACTCTTCAAAAAGCATCTGTGTCTTTCGCGATATTGTCTGATTGAAGATTATTCACGCACGACAATTGTTTTAAAATGCCTTCGGAACAGAAATCCATCTATACGCTTCAATTTATTTTACTTTGCCTGAGCTCACTCTTATTTTCATCGAGTTTCAACATGATTATTCCAGAGCTACCCAATTACCTCAGTAGTATGGGTGGAGCTGAATATAAAGGCCTGATCATAGCATTATTTACGTTAACCGCGGGTATTTCAAGACCATTTAGCGGTAAACTGACTGATCGCTGGGGCCGGGTTCCGGTCATGGCCATCGGATCTATTGTTTGTTTTATCTGCGGATTTCTCTATCCAATTTTAACTACTGTCGCTGGTTTTCTCTTTCTGCGATTAATCCACGGATTCTCTACTGGCTTTAAACCTACCTCAACCTCGGCTTATGTCGCGGATCTTGTCCCTCAAAAACGTTGGGGCGAGGCCTTGGGTATGCATGGTCTTGCATTCAGCATCGGTACAGCAGTAGGTCCCGCGATCGGGAGTGCAATTTTTGACGCTTTTGGGATTAATGTCATGTTCTACTCATCATCTTTCATGGCATTGTTATCAATCCTGATCGTAATCAATATGAAGGAGACCTTAGTTAAAAAGGATAAATTCAACCTTTCCATGCTCAAAATAAACCGAAAGGATATTATAGAATGGCGCGCGCTCCCCGCTGGAATAGTTACATTTTTATCCTATACTGCCTACGGTGTGATCCTTACGCTTATCCCCGATTGGAGTGAGCATCTAGGACTTAAAAATAAGGGCCTTTTCTTTCTGGCCTTCACGATCGCATCCGTCATGATACGCTTTGTTTCGGGAAAGGTTTCCGATCGCTACGGGAGGCCAAAAGTGATTATCACAGGCTTAGTGATTATCGCTATCGCACTAGTTGTCATCGGCCTAGAAGACAGCTTTATCGGCCTAATGACCGGGGCAAGTATTTATGGTATAGGCACAGGTATTCTTTCTCCGGCTATTAATGCCTGGACCATCGACCTGAGTATCCCTGAACATCGGGGCAAAGCAGTCGCGACCATGTATATTTCGCTTGAAGCAGGAATTGGTCTGGGGGCTCTCCTCGCCGGACTGTATTATGCTGACATCATCCTCCGCATTCCACAAATTATGTATGCAAACGCTTTTGTGCTCTTGATCGCCTTATTTTATATGCTCAATTGGCAAAGAAAATCTTAGTTTTTAATATAAGATTAAAGATAGGAGATTGGACATGTTGCTGCTCGCAGCGATCAGCGTATCATCTTTTTCATCAGATTTTCATAACTTCGAAAAAAGTTCACAATACAAATCATCCGACCTATAGTTATGATAATTAGCAGACTAACAAGGTCATGATAGCATCACTTGCAGGACTATTGATAAGCAAATAGCAAATGATAAATAATTATTTAAAGCTTCAATATAAATTGCTGGCGCGTCAATTTAAAGCTACGGGGCTTCCAATGGCTGTTGCTCCATTTTTGCTATTGGCAGCGAGTTATCTTGCTTACTGCCTGTTACTGCGGTACCCGGTTTTTGGAAGCTATGCTTTAATACTAAGCAATTTTCAGCTGCTGTTTCTCCTAAGCGAGAGAAACAGGAACGATTTTCTAAAAAATACGTTTAGTAAAAAAGATTTTTACAACATCAGGCTACTGGAAAATGCTATAGTGACCTTACCATCCATTACTATATTGCTATCTCTAAGTCTTTGGCTCTATGCGGTCGTGCTCGTTGTGCTGGCACTCATATTTGCCTTTTTGACCTTTAAAACTTTTGGTAAATCTATCCCTACTCCCTTCGCAAAGAAACCCTTTGAATTTATTATTGGATTCCGAAGGAGTTACCTACTGATTCTCCTTTTGTATCTACTGGCAGCAACTGGTTTTTATGTCACGAATCCCAACCTTGTTCTATTTTGTGTAAGCGGTGTAGCTCTGACTTGCATACTCTATTATCAGTTGCCCGAACCTGTCTTTTATCTATGGAACAGTAGAGAAACACCTGCTGGATTTCTACTGCGCAAATTTAGACGTGGACTGCTGCAATGTCTTTTATTTTTACTCCCGATGCTACTGATTTATACTGTTCGTTTTCCATCTGCATGGTTTAATGCATTAATTGTCCTGGCTGGTATATGTTTTTTGCTTCCTTTTGCCATTACCTTAAAATATGTTGCTTATCCGCGGGAAATCAATTTCCCTGAAGTCTTTGTGCTGATATTGTGTTTTAGCTTCTATCCCCTAATATTAGCCCTTTTGCCTTTTTATTACGTTAAGGCCCTCAAAAATCTTAAAAACTATTTATGATCGAGCTTATTCATATCAGTAAATCCTTTGGCCAGCATCAGGTCCTGCATGAGGTTACATTCACTTTTGAGGACGCAAAAGTATATGGTATCGTAGGTGAAAACGGTGCTGGAAAGACAACTTTATTCCGCTGTATTGCAGGCTTAGAAACAGCTTCAGGAAAGATCAATGCGAACCTACAGCCATTAAAAAACCATTTAGGCTATCTCACCTCAGATCCTTATTTTTTGTCAAAAATGACGGGTGAAGAATATATCTATCTCCTTACTGACGCCCGTAGAAAATCTATTAAGAATCTCAATGAAAAGAATATCTTCGAATTACCATTAAAGGAGTATGCGAGTTCTTATTCTACAGGAATGAAAAAGAAATTGGCACTGACAGCGACCCTGCTCCAGAACAACAGTTTCTACATTCTTGATGAACCTTTTAACGGAATCGACCTACAAAGCAGTATTCTCCTGACCGAAATCATACTACGTCTTAAAGCAATGGGCAAAACCATCCTGATTTCATCGCATATATTTTCGACACTAAAAGATACCTGTGATGAGATATTGGTATTAGAAGGAGGCCGGATCAGCAAGACTGTTAAAAAAGAGCAGTTCGGTGATTTTGAAGAAGAAATGAAAGAGAAAATATTGAAAAAAGATATTGATAAACTGTGGCTTTAAACCCCGCTAAAACCTATGATATACCAGATGGAAAAATACCTACCAACATTAGAAACCGAACGCCTAATCATCCGTCCGATAAGCATGGACGATAGAGACTATTTTTTTGCAATGGATTCGCAGGCTAAGGTACATACTTTTCTCAATAAAGAGCCAGTTCAATCCATCGAAGAAATGGAAAAAGCGATCGCTCTCATTCAGCAACAATATGAAAAATATGGTATTGGCCGGCTGGGAGTTATTGAAAAATCAAGCAATCAATGGATCGGCTGGACGGGATTTAAATATATTGATGAATTGGAAAATAGACGTATCGGATTCCTGGATCTAGGCTATCGTTTCAGGGTAGAATCCTGGGGCAAAGGATATGCCACTGAAGCAGCATTAGCCTGTATGCAGTATTATCGCGAGCACCTGACTCATTTTGAACTCCATGCCATTACACATATCGAAAACAAAGGATCAAGGCATGTATTGGAAAAAGTGGGTTTTCAGGTCACCGAAGAGTTTGATTTTGACCGTTGGAATATCCCCTGTTATTGGTATGATTTGGTCGAACACTCCGCTCTAAACTAATTATGTTAGCTTTAAAAACTAATTTTTTTAACTTTTTATACTTTCACTGGGATAAAACAAAATGGTTTTGTATTTTTACACGTTCGAATAAAATAAAATTTCGAGCATTTCTGTATTGTACAATTTAATCTATTGCTGAGTAAATGAGTGACGAAACAAACTTCCCAACGGAAGATAATCAAGAAGAACTAGGAGCAGGAAAAACAGAGGGCGGAAGTCAGACAATACCTTTGTCTGGGCTGTACGAAAACTGGTTTTTGGATTACGCGTCCTATGTGATCTTGGATAGAGCTGTACCCCATATAAATGACGGCTTGAAACCCGTACAACGTCGTATCCTCCATTCCCTAAAGGAAATGGATGATGGACGATATAATAAGGCTGCCAATGTGATTGGTAATACCATGAAATATCACCCGCATGGAGATGCTTCCATCGGAGATGCCATGGTTCAATTGGGACAGAAAGACCTGCTAATCGATTGTCAGGGTAACTGGGGATTCCCAATCACGGGTGATTCGGCGGCGGCGCCACGTTATATTGAGGGACGACTTTCTAAATTTGCGAATGAAGTTGTTTTCAATCCCGAAACGACAGAATGGCAACAGAGCTACGATGGACGTAACCGTGAGCCAGTCACTTTACCTGTTAAATTTCCATTGCTCTTGGCCCAGGGAGCTGAAGGTATTGCTGTGGGGTTGGCAACCAAGATTATGCCGCACAACTTTATAGAGCTTATTGATGGCTCAATTCAGGTACTGAACGGCGAACGTCCGAATATTCTTCCCGATTTCCCGACAGGTGGTATGGCCGACGTATCCAATTACAACGAAGGACAACGCGGTGGAAAGATCCGGGTACGCGCTAAAATCGAGGAACGGGATAAAAAGACCCTAGCG